>JACCDO011832820.1_pt1 | contig 19035 bp, 26 predicted proteins | sample 7446101 | NCBI WGS metagenome assembly JACCDO01 (sample SAMN15323440, study PRJNA562643) | freshwater metagenome | isolation source: river surface water | place: USA:Blue River Watershed | collected 2017-08-16 | reverse complement strand
CCCTCCTTTTGTTATCCTAGAAACATACATTAAGTGGTTAGGTGTTACACTATAATCCAACTCTTTCGACTCTACACCTAACAGTATACCATCATAATTATATGTATGTATCGCTTTAGGTATCTCGTATTCAAAAGAACCGTCTTCACGTACAGCAGCTACTTTATCCGTAGTGGTTAAATCTGTAAATAGAACCCATCCTCGATCTGTAAATACTTCTGTTTTAGAATCGTAACACTTATGGTTACACCTGTACGTCTCTGTACCAATAGTACTCATCTCTGTATGGATACGGTTATCTTGATAAGGACTGGACTCATAACTGGTAAGGATAGACTTAGCACCTTTCCTAATAGTGGAGTATGCTTTGTTAGCAGCAATTAGATCAATAGCAGGAGTTATCTCTGGTAAGTCTAAATCAACCAATACCTTAGCACTAGCTGTAGGTTTATCTACATACTGCCTAGTTGATTTATCAAACTCTCTGATAGTAGGTTGTGGTTTACCTAATACTTTAAACAACCAAGCCCAATCACCATTAACACCATTAGAGTTAACATTCATAACATTACTATTTATTTTCAATCCAATAGGTATACCATCTTTGTTCAAACGTTTAACAACTTTTACTCTATACCAAGGTAGTTCAGTCTTTAGTTTTGTTATAGAGGTCTCAATATCCTTAGCAAGATTGTATGCTTTGTTAGAGTTTATTCTGAACCCATGTATTGCCATGATAGAAAAGAACCAGTTACACTCTGTTTCTAATTTAATAGCTTTACGTAAAGGCTTCCACATTCTACTGTGTTCTTCTCGTAACTTTTTAAACAGTAATGTGTTTACCTTTACATCCTGCTCACAGTAATCAACCATCTCTTCAGTACATTCTTGCCAGTCTGTTGACTCCCCAAAGTTACCTTTGTATTCACCAATCCTACAACCCCAAGATTTTAATCCATTGTTATCCCATAGATTACCGTGACGTTCAGGAATTAATCTATCATACCATTCAACAAACTTCTTACTATCTGGTTTAGGGAATGCGACCTTAGCAGAGATGTGAGTATCACACATCATAATAGGTTTGTCATACAACCCCATCTTTAATAAGGCGGGGAGATCGTACCCAGATATATTATGTCCTATTAGAATTTCAAATTGATTTAGTCTTTGGATACCTAGCTCTACTGGTTTATCAAATTTAGAATAACGTTCAATCCCTTGGGGTGTCTCAATAACAATACAATGAACTACCCTTACTTCAGGTAACAATCCGTTAGTTTCAATATCAAATACACACCAGTTTTCTTTATCTATGTCTACCATATCAGGTGATATACCTACAGGCATCTTATTAAATATCAGTTTGGGCATTACCTATACCTCTGTAATCTATCCCCTTACTTTCACACTCATCACATATTTCTGTATAAATGGGTCTCATTTTTCCTGTAGTAGGTGACTTCGCTAAGAACGCATTATCACAAGCAGTACCTTTGTCTGCGCCTACGTATACAGGCTTCTTATTTTTTAAAGTGTATAACGCATTAGCACACACTGCATACATGTAACTCATAATTAAATTTCGTTCCCTAATATATCTCCATACTTAACAGAACCAAATTTCCACGTAGATCTATCAAACTGTGCCATAGCTACTCTGTTAGTATTACCGTTATCTCTATCTTTAAGTATTCTTAATTTTACTCTACCATCTGTCTCTCTAATATCTCTCTCATAAGACATAATCAGTGAAGCAAAGTTAGCTATATCCCCAGATGATCTTATGTTTGCTAGTGTTACTTCAGCACCATGCTCATAGGTAGCAGTTAAAGTGTCATCATATTTTAACTTACCTCCGCCATTGGAAGTGAGATGACTCAATACTAAGTTACTAACACCAAACTCTAAACTTAAATCGTTTAAATCTTTAACCACTCTCTGTAAGAACTCGTGTCTTTTAGTATCATCCTTACCACCAAGGACACCACTTAAATTATCTAATACAATAAGATCGGTACTATATACACTGACTACAGATTTTAGTTGTGTATAAAAATCAGACCATCCTTTAGTATTAAAATCATTACGTAGTAATAAAAGTTTGTCTGCTTTATAATACTTTTCAATAGCAGGTACTACTACAGATGCTACTGAGTCTTCATCATCCAGATTAGCCATTAGGTTACTATCACCAGTACCTGTAACAACCGCAGCTAGTGCTTTAGAGTTAGCCATTTCGGTATTAATAACTACAACATTATCAGTAGTCATTCTGTGTCCAGCTATAGCATAAGCTAAAGTAGATTTACCTACACCTGTCCCACCGCATATAATAGTAGTACCTGCTTTAGGAATACCCCCACCCAACATATCATCAATTGTTTTAATTCCAGTATCTAATGTACCCTTAGCGGATCGTAAAATACTTTCCTGTACTTCAGACCAAGGCATAACAATAGAAGATATGTTTGCTTTAGCTTGTTCAACAGCAATACACAATTCTGTGTACTTACCTGCCTTAACATACTCATTAGCATCCTTGTAATCAGTTAAGTTTACTATTTTTACCTTCTCACTATTAAGCATCTTACTTAAAGCATTAGCACCACGTTTACCTTTCTCATCTGAATCCATACAGATCAGTATCTCATCGAACTGGAGTATCCATGATAGCTGGTGTTTAATAATAGCTTCCAGTCCTCTGCATCCATAAGGCAGTGATACACAATAAGGTGTCCAGTTGCTTCTACGTTTAAAGGCTTCATGTACAGACATAGCATCTGGTTCACCTTCAGTAATAACTAGTACATCCCTATTCTTAAATCTTTTTTGATTAGTATTCTGACCAAAGAAGTATTCAACATCATTGTTATCATAGTCTACCAATGCGCTAAAGAACTTACTCTTACCACTACCATACTTAATCTTCTGTTTATATACACACTCATCCTTGTCATAGTAACTAGCCACCTCAACAGCTTTCTTACCATAAGGGGTATAAAATTCCGGATTGTATCCATACTCAAAAACTGCTAGAGTTTCAGGGGAAATACCTCTATGTGGTTTATCATAATAGAATACCTCCAATGGAAACAATGAGGATGTTTGCTTCTTAGTAACTGGTCTGCTCTTTAAGTCCGTCTCATCATATGGAAGACTACTCAGTTCTGCCTCAGTATCATGTGTGAACTTAAAGCGTTTATCTGTTTTCTTGTAATGAATGTATGCAGATTCACAATCAGGTCTTTGACACCTGACAGACAATATATCATCATCGTTGTATACAATAGCTGATTCTTTTCCACAATCAACACATACAACCTTTCCTAAATAACTCATAGTTACTCCTTCACATATAACGCTCTGATTGCTCAGTGGGCTGCCTTGTATTGAACGAAACATACCTCTCAGGTATGAACACACCCAAGAGGTTATTTTGAACGCTTAGAGAGGCTTCTACTGATATGATCTTAGGTAATGTTTCGTTTCTTACCAGCAGCTTTACTACGTAGATAGTACAAGCCTGTTTTTAATCCACCCTTCCATCCTTGGAATAATGCTTTAGTTAGTGCTTGTGCATCCAATTCAGGCATATATAGGTTTAAGGATTGTCCTTGATCTACCCATTTCTGTCTACGGATAGAGGCTTCTACATGTTTATCTAGTGGTACATCCCACACAGTTTTAAATAGTTTCCTAATATCTTCAGGGATCTCTTGAACATTCTGAATAGAATCAGGGTTTGAAATAAGAATATCTCTCATATCTTTATTCCATAGACCTCTATTCTTCAATGTTGTAATCAACATAGGTTGTAGTACAGTGAATTCACCACTATTAGTGTTACGTTTGTAAACAATACCACTAATAGGTTCAAATGATTCTGTGTTATTAAGGATCTGTGATGTAGATGCAGTAGGCATTAAAGCTACATGTAAAGTGTTATTACAATTGTTCTGTATACCTTGATCTCTAGCACCTTTATAGATGGCTTGAATCACATTCTCCTGAACATCCATAGCCTCCGGTGAATCATATTCCAAACCTAGTTTAACCAATAACTCAGCCATACCTTGTACACCAATAGCAATAGGTCTAAGCATTAGATTAGATATAGACATTTTATCACTAACATAAGCAGTCTCATCAATAGCTTTGTTAAGCATGGCTGCTAACGTATACGCAGATCTATATAGACTGTCATACAAACAAGTAGTGTTAACTACATCATCTGGTAGAAACTGGTGTGCTGTTATACTTCCTAGATTGCAAACAGCAGTGTGTGTGTTTGAAGTGTATTCATAGATTTCACTACACTGTGATGTAAGTAATCCGTTAAAAACACCCATACCTTTTAAAGGTTCAGTGAAACAGAATGTATCACTAGTTTCTGTTAATTTTTGTACACAACTTACCACTTCATATGAAGTCAACCCATCAGGATTAGTGTAGGGTAATAAAGAGTCCCCAGTATTTAACTCGCTAGCTTGTACTAATGAACCATCAGATAAGTAAAAGTTATGTTGTGGAGTACACTTTAACTCTTTTAAACTTTCTGTACACACCTTTACAATAGGTACATTGGTAGCTGTCTTTTTAACTTGAACAGTAGACCACTGTTCACCATTCCATACCTCAACTAGTTGATCGACAAGAGTCCCGATAGGACGATTCCCATTCCTAGTGAGTATCTGTGTATCAGGGGTAACACAAAGATTGCTACCCTGCAGAGTTCCCATTTTAGATTGAGCATTATTTGCATTAGCATTATCCTTAAAGCATACATAAGGTTTACCACTAGTTAACTGGGTCTCAATCATAAGATTCCAAATATCTCTAGCTTTAACCTTCTCATTATAAACTTTTGCTTCAACAGCACGATAGTACTCATCCTCAAACTCAAAACCCCATAGAGATTGTAATGGTTTAAATCCAGCACGTTCTAACTTAGTAGGGCAGAATAGATACCAATCACCATCATTCTTAACTTGTTGCATAAACAGATCAGGAACCCACAGTGCATAGAATAATTCATCTACCCTAATAGATATAGGTGAGTGAGGGTTAGCAGCATTCAAGAAATCTCTAATATCAGCGTGCCAAGGCTCTAGATATATAGCAGCACTCCCCATACGTTTACCTGATTGATTCCATGTACGAAGTCCAGATACATACTGTCGTAATAGTGGTAAGAATCCAGAAGCAGGTTCACCAGCACTCTTGATCTCTGTACCTTTAGCACGGATATTATGTAAATGTATACCTACACCACCAGCTAATCTGGATACACTCATAGCTTCATTGAAAGTATTTTGAATCCCCTCAAATGAATCTGACTCATTGTTAAACAGATAACAAGATGCTAGGTTTTGTAACTTCTTACCACTATTCATTAGGATAGGCGTAGCAGGAGTAAACTTATGTTTTAGCATACCAGCATAAGCCTCAAACATTCCAGACCATGTGTTTGTTAAATTAATAGCAGTACGTAATCTACACATAGAAGGAGTCTCTACAATCACATGATCTAACTTCAACAGGTAAGTACGTTCAAATGTTTTAACAGCAAAATAGGTTAGAGGTTCACTTACTTCTAATTCTAAATCTGTCAGTAAAGAGATTGTACTATCATCATTGTTAACTAATCTATTGAGTTTAACTTTAAAATCAGATGATAATACACCTAGTTCACACAATTTATATAAACCTTCACATGAAGAGTTTACTCCTAAGTGAGTGTATACATTTTTAATTAAAGATGTATGAGAAATGTACCCAGCTAAGTACATATAACCACTATCATAAGTAACTCTATCTGCACACATAGAGGCAATGTATTCATCCATCTGAGTAGCGGTAACATAATCTGTTAGTTTATTAATGGCTTCTTTGGCTAACTCTACCTCATCAATACCTGATACAGCAATACCTTTACTTGTAAGATACTGGATACCACTATTAATACGTGAGACAATCTTATTGAAGTCTACATTCTCAATCTTACCATTTCGTTTAATTATCTTCATCTTCAATACCTTTAATCTCTTTATCAAACATTTTACACTTAACAGAATGTTCCATTAAAATATCCTCTACATCATCACAAGTTACAGGAACAAACCAGCATTTCTCACTAGCCCAGTATACATCAGCCCATTCATCTATCTCTACCTGATTAGGTTTACACTCCTCATCTTCTAAGTGGAATATCAGAGGTCTAATTATTCTACAAACTCTTTTAGGATGAGTTGGAGCTATCTCGCTGCCCTCTAAATAAAGTAGTGGTGTAGTTTGGTACAAAGTATCTACATATTCTTCATCCACTAAATAGGCATACTTATCTTCAAGACCTTCACCCTCAATACTAAGCACATAAAGATCATTGTTCTCAAAATCTTTAATATACAATTGACCATCCTTAGTACGCATGTACGCACATGCTTTAGAAATTATTTGAGTCATACCTATTCTCCTATTAAAGCTGATAGACTTACAGGAAACTTTGTAACTGCTAGATCGTACAATACTTTAGCGTACTCTCTAATCTCATACTGCGCTCCCTCATGAGAACGCAACTTAATGAAATTAGCTAGACCTTGCAGACTGATAGTCCAGTAGAACTCTGTGTATACATTCAAAGGAAGCACACCACGAGCTTGTTCTCTAGCTACACCAGCTTTAATCATACTAGCATAAATATCAAATGATTGTTTAGTATGTGAATCATATATAGAATCTAACCAACCGTCTGTAACAATCTGGTCTGTAGATGCTTGCTTATTGTTAGTTGATTGTGTACGAAAACCATCGGGTTTATAGTAATCAAACTCACTAGCATCTACATAACGCATACTAATCTCATTCCAAGCATGATCATTAACGTAAGCACCATGTCCTTCAGTATACGTAATACCTACTACATGTTTGTCTCTTGTGTTACGATGTATCCGATTCCGATACACCTCTTTATGTTTCCATAAAGGACAGACTATATCATCATCTCTAAAACGAGATGCCGTGCGCTTCGAGTTCTCTTGAACCCTACTCCCCCTTTGGGATAGTCGTTGCACCTTCCTTACAGTTGAATATCATTTACATCCACCTCTAAGGCTTGGCTCAGGATTATCTTAGTTTCTTTCAACCTTAGACTTTCCCTGAGTTCACACGGTTCCACTATACCCTCACGAGTATAGGGGGCTAATTCATAATTATTAGTTAAACGATTAAATGTAATTATGCTGCTAACCACTGACGAGCTATAAATTCTGGAACCTTACAATGGAACTGTAATTGAACATGTCTGAAAGGAGACCAGTGCTGATGCTTAGCTAGGTAGTTGATTAACTTAACATCTGACTCATCTAGTTCTGTTTTACGTTTACCGAAGCTGCACCTAGCAGTATTGACTACCGTTAGGTCTGTACCTAGTACATCAACTAATTCGACAAAACCTTTATCTAATACGTTAACCATATTTCTAGTCATTATAAGAATATCCTTTAACTACTTTATGAATTACTGTTCTACTAACACCATAATACTTAGCAAGATTTAATGTAAATCCGTTAGGTGCTTTACTGCCTAAGTAGGGAGAATACAGTTTACGTATAACCTCAACCTGTTCCATTGTTAACTTGGAATTATATGGTATTTTAGGTTGACAACTTCTAGCGTACTTAGCAACACGAACCCTGACATGTTTTGACTTATCCTGCTCATTCTCCGAATGCGTACCTAATAATAGATTGCTTCTGGAGTTATCCAACCTATCGGAGTTTAAGTGTCTAACACATTTTAAGAATGCTTCTTCACCAAACCAATAGTAAGCATTGAATTTGTGAATAGGGACGCTGATGTTATTTAACCCTAGAGCTTTAGGTACTGACATGCTAGAGTATCTTTGCGTGCCGTATAGTTTTCCTGAGATAGTGTTACCATATGGTGTGTATATGTTACCTTCATCATCAGGCTTATAACCAGTCTTAACCATTTCTCTAATTGCGTTATGATACTTCGCCATAACCTGATCCTTTTAATTCATTATATTGTTTTGTTAATGTTGTATATGATTCATGTCTAGGTATTTGTGTAAACAGGTAATAATCATCTAGTGTATCATAAATACTTAAGATAACCAGTGTACCAATTGTACCGTCTTTTGAGTCATGTTTTGTAGGAACAGGTGTCATAACCTGAGAATCATCAATATCATATCCTGCTGCTTTTAAAGCTGTGAATATTGGATCGTTAGTGTACTTAACTAAGTTATCTACATCACCCCAACGTCTATTAACACGACTACCATCTTTAACAATAACCCCATCCCCTACAATATGTATTTTTGAATGTAGGTAACAGTTGGATAAATCTTTATTTGCTAACTCTTGTTCTTCTAACTGCTTCTCTATATACTTAGCAGCAGTCTCCAAAAACTTTTTAGTTGTAGCGGTAGCATAATTCATGCTAGTCCATACGTTACCACGTTTAATTGCTCTACTCTTAGTAGCATGGTTAATTGTTGGAGCAATTAAGGGAAATTTAAATACTAATGTTCTCATCCTGAACAACCCTCGCACACATCACCTTCTAAAGGTGGACTAATATATCCGTTATTCAGTAGGATTGAATACAAAGTAAAATTATTCAACGACTCACCTACAATATCTATACCTAGTAATAAGCTAATAGTATTTGCATTCCAGTCACCTTCAGTCCCTAACTCTGATAGTTCCAAATCTCCTTCAGCTATTTTATTTTTTACTATAGGAATATTCAATAACTTATTAAGCATTCAGCTTTCTCCATTTTTTGTCGAATATAGTATTTGTTTTTGGATAACAATTTTGTAATGTTTGTGTTAATCTATCTACTATAAAACTATACGTAGTTTCATGAACACCATAACGTTTAACATCTAACGCATACTCAAACACACCACTCATTATGTGTGTTAATACAATATGATCTGTATCTGTACTTCCAATATAGTTGAATCTATCATGTAAATAAGATACCCATTTATCGTACCTAATATCTTCTATATCATCAGTCATAAGTAAGATGTATGTTGTAACTATTATTTGTTTTAGTATTACAGGCACAGTTATTTCGTCACATTTTTTATTACTTATGTTAGTAAGAGTATTATCTATCTCTGACATACTAAATGTTAACCAAGGTTTCAATACACTCCTATTAGCTCGCAACGAGTATATTATGCTGGTCTTCTTCATACCCTGCCTCCAATAGTAGGTCAAGATTATTTATGCCTCGTATACTACGATGGTCTACCAGTATTTCTCTAGCAGATAGTATCTGTTTCTTACCATTTTCAAAAGTAACAATGTAATCATAGTTCTTTAATACAGCAGCTTTACTCAACATAAATAATCTCCTACTAATAATTATAAATCGTTAAAGTCTATCTCACTCATATTACTAACTGCTCTAACATCTTGGTATTGATCTACCTTACCATCGAAGAAGTTGGTACGTGTAGTCACACCAAGTGTTTCCATGAAGTGAAAGGGATTAGGTACATCAAATATAGGTTTATACCCCATTCTTTTTAACCAACCATCAGCTACACACTGTAGATATTGTGTCATTAGTTGCTCATTCATACCTATTAACTTGATAGGTACAGCTTCATTATAAAACAGTTTCTCTACATGTAATGCTTCCAGTACAATTTCTTCCGCTTCTTCCTGTGTTAGTGGTACATCTTCACCATTACCGACTACAGTGTTATACAAATACACACCAAAGTCTGCATGGTCTCTCTCATCTGTTTGAATTTTAGCGTTAACAAAATACAAACCATCAAGCACATGTCCCAGTGTTTTCAAATAGAAGATACTAGCAAAGGAGCCTTGAAACATTAAACCTTCTACTAAGATGTAAGCAAACAAACGTTTAGTTTTATTTGGATGGTTCATCCACTTCTCACACCATTTTAGTTTAGCTTGTACTCCTTCATACTCATGTAACGATTCCATCATAATTAATGCTTGACTAACTGAAGGAGCGTATACTTTAAGTAAGTCTGAGTAGGATCGTTGATGCTCTGTCTCCATGAACTGTTGAACAGAGTATACCGCACGTACCTCTTCATTCTCAAATTCACGGTACATATTAAACTCAATGTTCTCATTGACGATACCATCACCAGCAGCAAAGAAGAGTAGTGTGTGTACTAGGAACTTCAATACATCTGGGGATAGTTTAGACTTGTTATCTCTATCAGTGGAATAGTCTGCTTGATTAGCAAACCATATGTTAGCTTTCTGCTGTTCAGCCCATGAAGTCAATTTTGCGTTTGTCCCCAGCAGGATGTACTTCTCTTTCTGTTTTCTTAACATCGGATATACCTCGATACCATAAATGTGTTGTGATAGGATTAGACATGTTATCTACTTTAGTGCTTATCCATATGTCTGTACTACCATCCTTATTAGGGATAATCGTACGACTCACAACAGCAGGATTAATAATTGGGATATTAGAATTCATATAGATGTCCTCTGATTGCTCAGTGTACCCCCTCTGTATGAGGTCAAACTACCCTCTTAGGTACTAACACCTAGGAGGGTATATTTTGAACGCTTACAGAGGCTTCTACTGACTAGTTGATGCTTCTTCATGGAAAGTATTATCTGCAACCATACCATCAAGGTAATCTACAGCATCTTCATAAGTATTGAATGTGCGTACACCACATTGATCCATAACTTCTTCAGGACTTAAAGGTGTGTTATCATAACCTCTATCAACAAACTGCTCCAACAATTCATCATACGTGTAAATAGTTTCTTCAAATACAAAGTATTGAATTAGTGATTCCATTACTCAACACCCCACATATCGTCGTCTTCTTCCATCTCTTCATTTTCAATAAGTGAAGCTACTTTCTTTTTAACATTAGCCTTAGCTTTTGTTTGAGGTTTAGCTTTAAGTTTAACTTCTTCCTCGTCTTCCTCATCGTACTCAGCAGCAAGATCATCAAAGGAAATACCCATAACATCAGATGCCCCATTCTTATACTTCTCACTGAGTGCAGCCATCTTAGCTTCTTTACCACGTTCAATGTATAATGCACTAAGCTCTTGGTTAACTTCAGCTAGGATGCTAGGAAGACAATCATTGGTTTGAATGACAGCCATATCTTTTACATTGAATTGTTTGTATACACGTACCATACCATCCTTATAACCAAGAGACAGGCGTAAGGTTAGTTTTGTTTCTACGACATAACCAGCAAGGTTAGAAGTTTTTAGATCATCAGGACGATCACAAACAAAGTCAACATAAGGTTCACGGAACTTCTTAGTATTCTTATCAGTTGGTAGAATCTGCTGTACTGGAGTAAATGCTCTGAACTTATGAGTCTTCTTACCAATAGTCTTAGTAAGAGTTACTTTCAAATCATCTACAGCAGCACGTACTGCTTCATTGATAGCTAAGTTTAAATCATCAATACCATCAAGTTCAATCTCAGACATAAGGTCTTGTAATGGTTGTTCATTCTTAGCAGCTTCCCAGTCAACCATTTTCATAGGTGTGAGACCCGCTTTGATTAGAGCTTTAACAAGTCCTCTAGCCATATCATCTGTGTAACACGCTTTGTTAGCTACAAGTTCACCTTTGGTATTACGTCTATAGAACAGGGATTCAGTAAGGTTATCCACTAGTTCTTCTGCTTCAGGAGTACCAGCAGCATAAAGCAAAGAGAAAGATACACTAGCCATAGACTTACCATCACCAAAAGAATTTACCTTAGGGTCAGCAAAAGTTTGATACTTTTCTTCAGCACCTTCAGTAACGGATGGATGTTTGTATGTTTTTGTAATAGTGCCACTAATACTGAACTGGTCAGATGTCCATGCTACAGGTTTGGATTTTGGTTGCATAAGTCAAATTCCTTATTAGAATAAAGTAATAAATTAATAAATGAGAACTATTGTCTCACTATTGTGTGAACGGAGAGGGGTCTAGTAATCGATCTGAGCAACGTTTTAATTTCTGTGTAGTATGGTACAGGCATCAGATGTTTGAACTCATACAGAAGGTCTGACTAGCCATACAAACAATACCGACAGATCAGTACTGTATTTGTATAATAACCTATCTGTATTTGTAACGAATTGTAACAATAAATAATTTATTAGTTGACATTCAGTAAGAGTAGTGGTACAATACACATACTTGACAAATTTGAATACTGGCGAGGCCAAGACTCACCAAGTAAGAATATAATATCTATTATAAATAATAATTATTATAAATAATAATTATAAATAAATATAATAAATATATAAATATACAAATATACAAATATACAAATATACACAACTAAATAACTCCTTATACAGATACATACAAGGAGTTATTTATATTATTAGTATCTATTAGTTAAATAGAAATTTTGATTTCTTTACATCTTCTAAATTTAAACTACCTACTTTATATTCTATATCTATAGGTTTAACCATAATAGATTCAAGTGGGTAGTTCTCATGTAACTCTACAAACTTATCTCTAATAATATGCTGTAGTGTGGATAGATGATTAGGATCAGTACCAAACTCATCATGTATTAACCACACATTAGCATCATGATGTTGAGTCAGTAACTCATTCATAGACATAATCATGTGACTGGAATCATAAGAATGAATTACATTAGGACATGTCTGATTAGCTAGACTTCCCTTGTTTAGTGGTAATATGAAATCACTATAAGCAATAGTATATATCTTACCAAACATAGTAAACTGTTTACTATTAGTAATAGTTTTAATCTTAGGGTACACCTTTAGACCTAATGGTGTTGTGTAGATATGTGTAACATTAAAACCACTAGATGAGTCTACATATTTTATGGTACTAGATCTTATAGCTGCACTATAATTGTCTACTGCTGACTTAGTAACTTTAAGTGTAGCTGCTAGTATAACATCACGTAAGTACACCCTAGTATCTCTAGGTATATCCTTAAAATCAGGTATCTCAATACTCATAGCCTTAGTTATGTTACCAGCTTTAGTACCATTACTAGCATTGTATGGTGTAACCATAACAGCAGACTTACTTAATTTCCTAGTCAACTCATGTTTTAACCAGTATGCTGCTAACCTATCACCAGAATTAGCTCTATCACGTAACTCTTGCTTAGCTATATCAATACACATACCATAAATGTCTGCTGGTATGTCTCCATAAGCATCTATAACATTAACATAAGATGCTAATTCAGCATCCCTAGTAATAGCAGCTATGTGTTGGATACCATTACATGTACCATCAATAGTAACAGGTAGATACCATTTAGCACCTACTGGGTTATGATATATCTTAACCCATTCAGATGCAGCAGCTAGACACATCATTGCATCAGTGCCAGCCCATAACTCTTTGTAAGGGATTGATAATGATCCTGTATTTACAGCATAACCTATCTCAGCAATACGATCTGCAATCAATTCAAACTGTTCTAACCTTGCTTCCTTAGTCATTTTCTCATGACCAAATAACTTAGCTAGATATTGCTTTACATTATCAACACCCTCTTCTGTTAGTATACATGGAGAACCAAACATCAGCATAGCCTTAACAAACCCAGTACCTTGTGGAGATAAGTATCTAGATACCGGGTATATTCTGCCTCTGTTATCCATACGATAACCAAAGTAAATATACTCATCCATGTACTTTTCTAATACACTGATGTCTTCAAGAGAACCATATAATGATACAAGTTTAGACAATCTCTTTTTATTAGCGTTGATCTTATGTACTTTAACATGACTAGTGTCATCAACATCTACTATCTGTAGGTCAGTAATACCTAAATAGGTAGATGTATTGTTATCCATAAAATCTGTATCAGCGATTATACGTTTCAACATATTAACAACTGTATAGTTAATCTTCCATTTCTGTTTCTTCATCTTGTTAGCAAATTCAATATAAGGTTTGAAACCTTCTTCACCTTGTGCCAGCATGTAACTTCTAGTATTTAAGATACTACTGGTAGTTAGGAATGCAGGACATCTATACAATCCTACTACCCCTTTACTATCATCCCATACCCAATCAATAGGTTCCTCTACAAAAGGCATAGAGTATCTAACACTTTGTATCTTGTAGGTTCTATCCCTATCAATAACACTAAGAGCGGATTGTGATAAACGTAGTTGTTTCTTACTATCCACTACTACATACTCAAAGTAATCAGTGTATGTAGTTAATACACTAATTAATAACGATGCTGCTGCTTTTAAAAAGTCTATCAGGTTATTAGAAAATGTTTCAACTTCTTCATGTTCTTTGATATGTTTAACCAGTAACCTATTCACTGTAGAGTTAGTGTAGTTACTAGCCAGTCTATCACGAATAGAAGTGAATGCATAGAATTTATTTTGTTTAAAGGATTGTAGATCAGCATACAGGAATAACTCATGCAGCATATCCTGTATGACTCCTGCTCTACTGAACATATAAGATCCATGCTTAGGACTGATACCTCTGGTGATACACATATCCAATGCCATGTCTAGCATAAGCGTTTCAAACTTCTCATAGTGAGCTTCATCTAGTTTTTTAGACTTGATGTTCATCAATACTTTTAGAAACCTATGAATCTCTTTCTCGTGTTCAGCATATGTTCTTGTTAGTAATGCTTTAATGACTCCGCCAGCAGAGTACTTAGTATTCTTCAACAAGGTACGTAACCCAATACGTTGAAGCAACCCTGTTGGGGGGTTATCATTTAGTCTTTGTTCTAAGTCGTTCGTTAATCTCTCTAGTGAGTGTAATTCAAACTGTTCTTGTTTGCTCATGGGTTACCTCATTCAAACATTCAAGGATACGTCACTGTGCGCCCCGTAGAGAAGCGAAAATACATTTTAGGTAGTTAGGTATACCTTTGTTTATTTTCGCTTCATACAGAGGCTTTAACTGCTATACTCTACATATAGTATAGGTATTGAGAAGTAGTACCTGCTTCAACAGGTTCATCTGAATCCATGGGTAGATCATCTAGGATGTTCTCATCCCAATAAGAATCGTATTGTTCTGGGGATTGACAACCCCAACCATAATCCATATAGAAATCATCTTCATTCATTAGAAATGTTCTCCTCTTTAGGACGTTCAATAATATAAGGAATAATAGTACCACCGACTAGTTCACTCCACCATGAAGCTATAGACCAGTTAGTGAATATTCTATACGTTCTATCATATGTAACATACACTAGGTACACATTAGATGGTGTCATTACCATCTCCAATCAAACCCACTAAGATCAACAGTAATAAACTTATCTTTAAGTTTGTTCTCCAAGTTATATATCATACTAACCGTATCTCCATTCATTGTACCTTCAACTGTTAGTTTGGCAAATACATCATTACTATATGTTGATGTAGAGATGTGTAAGTATAAGGAACATTTAATGCCATGTTTATTAATTAACTCACTTACAACAACAATTTTATTAACAATGTCTTGCACCTTATGCATAGTAACATTAAACTCAACAACAAAATTATCATTGGGGGCAGGTAGACTAAGCATCCGTGTCTCCTTCTAGTTGTAACAGTACACTGGTTTGGTAACTAATCTCTCTGGCAACTGAATCTACATTCAATTCTTGTAGACTATTCACCAGTCTAATAGGTAAGTATAAACTATTCAACTGGTGAGGCGCAGAACAGATAGGAATATCGATAATCCCTAATTCTGTATGCTTAATACGTAGACCATTATAGTTCTTAGTATTACGTAAACTATAATCTAGTTGCACTGCTTGAGTGTATGCTTTCTTAGTAACCCCTTTATGTTCAACTACATCCATAACAATATCAAACATAGATGTAGATGTAAGAATTTCATTACCTACAAGTAAGTTAACTAAACTAGGTAGGTTACTTTTAGGTAGTAGGTTAGGAAAGTATACGTGATTCAGTGCATCAAAGGATAATAAACCTTCAAGTGGATTGTCTGGTGTAGGTAATGCACGATCAACAAATACAGGGGTGAATCCTAATTCAAGTAGCTTAGCTAACTCTTCAGGTCTACGCATATCATCAATAACAATGTTATCATATTGTGATAGCTCATCAGCATCAATCATCCAAGTAGCACCACGTTTCTCTGCTAGCTTAGTACCCATGTCAATATAGAAATCACGTAGACAATACTTACCTTTGATAGGGGTGAGCTTATCCATAACATCATATATCACACCCATCTTATCTAACTTAGAATGAACTAAGTCTTTTAGTTTAGTTGCTAGGGTATAGAGTGTGTAACCATGATTTTTAACTAACAGGTTAGCAATGGTAGATTTACCACTACCAAATGAGTTAGAGTATAGTGCTAACTTCATAATTATTCTTCCCCACTTACTGAGTAATTACTTGTAGCTAACCATGCTTCTTTAGACCAATCAGACCCATGGGTTTGTTGGAAGAAGTAATCATCGTCATCCTCATACTTATCTTCTTCACCGTAGGGAATTAATTTCTTAGACATTTGAACCTCCTTGTGGTAGATAGTTATAAATATCTTCAACCGATAGTTTTTCTTCATGCCCATCATTATGTAGTACTATCAGGTAACAACCAGACTCTTTAGACCAGACGTTGTACTGGTTAAGGTGTTCAAGCTTTCTAAAATACGTACATAGTTCTGTTAACTCTTTATGAATATCAATAGGATGATATGCGATGCGCCATCTATCTCCACAGCAATCACAATCCATACCGTTATCTACACCATCAAAATAGATTCCATATTTATCTTGTGCAATTTCATATGCTTCTACTACACTGTTAGCTTCTATAAAAACTTTAATTGCTGGAGGTCCAAAATTACCACCACTATTATTTTGATCATACTCATAAAAATTAGACATATAAATTCTCCTTAACTATGGTCTTACTTATTAATGACCTAAATACAATAACATGAGTAATCTAAATATAATAGCGACTCCTAACAATTTTAAGCTAGACATAAATATTAAAGTGAAAAATGTATCCACATTCTCTGAATATTCATAAACAAACTTAAGAAAGTGTTTCATTATCCACCTCCAAGTCTGGTCTAAAACGTAAGAAGATAGGTTGTCTAGCAGTATCCTTACCACCAGCATAGTATTTAAACTCCGCTATACGTCCTTCTAGTTTACCATCATTCCAATCAAACATCAACTGTTTAGCTTCATCGTTTGAAATACAACCTCTCATCTGAATAGTCTGACCGTAGAATGGGCTGTGCTTAGTAATACATGTACCAATAAGTTTACCTACTCTAGTTGTATCTTCGACTTTACCTTCCTTAGAATGTGATCTTTTAGTACGACCGTACTCATCAGTGGTAGCTTCATTCATATTCATTAGTAGTGGTGCTACACCTGTTACTTTAATCTCAGCAGTCTCTACTCGTTTAACTTTAACAAGCTCAGTCTTCTTCTTACCTGCTCGTCCAAACTTATAGTTCTGGTACTTATGTTTTAACATACTACCTTCATAACCCATCTCAATATAGTAATCATCCAGTCTAATAAACTCTTCATAAGACTCTACTGACTTATGTTCTACTATATGGATGTGATTCCATGGGTTAGATAATGGAGCAATGATGGAATACCTAATGTTACTATCTACAGCAACCATAGTATCAAAGATATGGTAATGAACATTCTGACCATCAGGATTATCACCACCCATAATCATACTACTAAGATCGTGGAATGTTTCTCCATGGATGTACAACTCACCGTCTAAGTAATCAGGTAGGTAACCAAACTTTTCTTGTACATATTTATTTCTAATCTCTTTACCATTACGTGTCCATAGTTTACCTTGGTGTGTGATGGCACGGATACCATCTAATTTAGGCATAACATAATAGTTACTGAAATCAACTGACTGCAATCCATCAGGGAATACTTCTGTGTAGGACTTAGCCAGCATAGGTTCTGGTAGTCCTGACTGTGTTTCTTTAGGCATAGTTTAACTCCTTTATACACATACCTTTTTTAATAAGAACAACAACTGTTCATATGTAATTGTATTACACTCTTCAGCTAGATCATCGATATAGATAGCGACATTACCAAGGTAGAACATATCATTAGGTTGTGTATTTTGATAATTCAGGTAGGTTTGTAGAAGCTCTAACTGATCTACCTTTGTATATGTATCAGGCTTAATAACTTTACCTGTAGGTAGGTACTCATTGAACCAAGGTCTATCCGGATGGTTGATTAAGAACACGCCATCTACTTGTTTACTCATATTAGATTCATGAATAATATCAAAACAGAATACAATAGCTGGGTTAAGTTCATATGTTAGTTGTTGAATAACTGCTTTAACATTAGTAGAATCTTCTACGTTAACGTTGTGCTTGTTACACATGTATACGTAGTTCAGGAGTACATATAACATATCACATACACCATCAATACCTTCAGCAATACGCATTAATTGTTTGTTGATGGGATGTAACTCGGGATATACAGCCTCCACATACTCATGAGATTCTTCTTGTAGTAGATCAAGAATCATCTTAATGTCAGCCTTCTCGTGACACAATGGTTTATTAAATTGTTGCACTTTGTTGTGCATATCTGTTAACACTAACTTTAATAATGGGTACATATAATAATCCTTTATACAGTTCTAAATAATTTGGTCTGTACTACAGCCATAAATAATAAATGTAATCCTACTAGTCCACCAATCAGTTGACCCACAATAGGATACTCAGGATACAAAAAACAATATATAATGTAAATACTTAACACAATTAGTAGCATTGGTTAATACTTCCTCTTTCTGTATTAATATGAGCAGCAATTAACATGGCTTATCCTTTCTTTTATCTAACCCTCATTTCTGCGCCTTAACTAGCGAATTTCCTCACGCAACTTAACGAAGGTATCCAGCTTTTCGCTTGTGTAACGAATCGCTTTTACAATGTCTTCTTTATTTTTAACCAGCTTAAACACGCACGAT
>JACCDO011520350.1_pt1 | contig 19036 bp, 18 predicted proteins | sample 7446101 | NCBI WGS metagenome assembly JACCDO01 (sample SAMN15323440, study PRJNA562643) | freshwater metagenome | isolation source: river surface water | place: USA:Blue River Watershed | collected 2017-08-16 | reverse complement strand
GTGCTGGTGCTGGTGCTGGTGCTGCTTTTTGGCGGGATGACGATGATTTGGTAGCTTTAGGTTTAGAAGCTTTTACGGCCTTATCTTCAGCTTGAGGCTCATTTGAAGTAGATTCTACCGTTCCATAGCATTCCTCAGTTTCTCCATCACAGTATCCATCTACAGGACAAACCCCATCATCTGAGGAAGAGAGTGGATCATCACTCTCGTCGCAAGTCTGACTATACTCATCTGCGATAGCAACTGATATAGGTAAAAGATTTTGCACTATTGTTTTAATTAAGGATTTGAATTTTTGAATTGTTGGATGGTTGATTGAGGAAGCTCTTGGAGGGGCAGTAGGAGCATCTGCACCTGCAGGAGCAGGAGAAGGATCAGTAGCGGGAGCATTTTCTCCTGAAGCTGGATCTCCCGCAGTATCAACATCGTCAGGAGCTACTTCAATTGTTGGTGCTGGTTTTGCTTTTTTAGCTTTCTTTTTACTTGTCCAAACAAGCTTCCAACCTTGAGTCGTTCCATCAATTTTTGCATCGACAGTTTGTTTGGAGTCAGTTTTTTTGCCAAGTTTTAACTCAAGAGTTGGTTTAGTCTCTGCAGGTGGAGCTTCTGGTTTTGGTTGAGCTTCCTTTTTGGTACTACAACTTACTTCAGCTTTTCTTTTACCAATTTCAACATTTAATTTCGCACTTATTTCAAGACCTTTTTCAGCCTCCTGCTCGATTGTAATTGAAGAACTAGGAACCCCTTCAATTGGTACATCTTTTTGATCACTTCCAGTAGGGGTCCAGGTGACTGATCCATCAAGTTTGTGTTTTTCCTTGTTCCATTCTTTTAAACTAAGAGTTGCCTTGATTTTTTTCTTAGGAGCTGTAGTTGCGGAGGGCGGATTATTATCAACTGAAGGAGCAGGGGAATCATTTGATGCTGCTGGAGTCGGTGATGACTCATCAGCAAGTTTAATTTCACAAGCAGGAGCATCTGTGGCTGTTAATCCCTCTGGTATTTTGCAAGAAACTTTTTTGCCGTCTCCTGCATCTTTCTCAATTTCTTGTCCAGCTTCACCAACTAAATCCCCTAGAGGATCTCCAGTGGCTCCTTTGTCCTTTTCTTGTGTTTTATACTTACATGAAAACTTTGGTTTTGGTTCTTCTGATTTACCAGTAGTGGTTGCAGATTTAGCTTCTGCATCTACATCGACACAAGTCTTCTCATCGACAATACATTCGTATTCTTTTACTGCAGGAGCTTCGGGGGCTGCCGGCGTTGGAACTTTTTCTCCATTACAAATGTATTTGTAGTAGTTAGTTCCCTTCATTGATGAGTTGCCTGATTCATGAAACTTTGCTGCTAATTGATCAGCAAATGAATTTTTATCTTTTGAAGCAGTCCCAGATTTTTCTCCAAAACTTATAATGTCGGTTAATTTTGAGCCTTCTCCAGCATCTGGAAGTGGACATTCATTAAGAGATTCTTTCATCATATTCATAAGCCCATAGCAAGTTCGATGAGGCCTAATGAACTCCAAATATCTTTGGTTAAGCATACTCATGTTGTTTCCAGTAAAAACCTTCGAACCCTTTTCACACATACAGCTTTGAGTAAGCTTTAAATAAACACTGTCTAGGTAACTTTTATTTCCTTCTTGGCCCAATTGTTGTTTTAAAAATTGTAATCTTGCGACTTTTGTATCAGCATCTTTTTCTGCGGGTTCAGCCAACGCTTTTTCCTTGCATTGAATAGAGGCATCTTTACTTTTACTGGTAGTTGCACTGACGCAAAAAACAGATTTACTATCAGCTTTTTTAAACCCAAAAATGGCTGGATTACAGGAAATTTCGTATTCGCCACAACCAGTTGTTAATTTTTCATAACTGTCGTGAATTTTTTTGATGAGTTCTTTTTCTTGCGATGTATTTTTACTAGTGGATTTTAAATTTAAAGGATGAGTACAATATCCATTTTGCATTCTAGAAATCCATCCAGCGTAATAGCAAAGATCTGTTGCTCCTGGTGTTTCTAAAATTTCTTTAAAAGTTTTTGCGTATTCAGACCATTCTCTATTTGTATCTTCTGCATAAGCGTTGGAGAGAATGAGGTTGATGATTTGATGGCTTAGGTTAGAGTAGAGTTTTTTTAGTTCTTCTTTTTGATCGGGTGAAATGGATGCATATTGAAATTTTTCTTGCATCTCAACCATGTAGTCCATGGTGAGAATGATGAGTCTTTCTTGATCTTCTTGGGTCATGTGAACAAAACGCGCCCGATCCATTTGATAAGGATTTGTGAAGGCAAATGCGGTTTTGAGCTGAATAAAATTGGCAATGAGAGTTAAAAATAAAATATAAAATTTAAACATAGTCCTACCCTTACTAAACTTGTCGGTTTGGGGGAGAAGTCTCTTTAGAGAATAAGGGAATTAGAGGGAAATTGAGGGGGGGAGGGAGTCAGGGTTGTTTTGAAATCAAGATGTTAGATTGTTTTCACGGAAACTCTTTAGATGATTTATGTCAACAATTTCTGGCAATTTTAGGCCTTTTAGATTTAAAATGGCGCTTGTTGACTTTAAAAGGATCGAAAGATGGGTTGGTTTCATCAGGTTAAAAATCCAAAGCTTAAAAGTGTAAAGAAGGCACCTTCAAATACACCGGTGGGACTTTGGAAAAAATGTAATCAGTGCGGAGAAATTCTTCAAACTGAAAAACTTGAAGAGAATCTTCATGTGTGCCCGCTTTGTGATTATCACTACAGAATTTCTGCTTATGATCGAATTGCGTTTATGACAGATGAAGGAAGCTTTGAAGAAATTGCTTCTGAACTTGTGTCGACGAATCCTTTGGATTTTAGTGATAAGATGCCTTACGTGAAAAGACTTGAGGGAGCAGAAAAATCTACAGGCCTTAAGGATTCGACTGTCTGTGGAACGGCCTTAATAGATGGAATGCCGGTTGCCTTGGCCGTGATGGATTTTCGCTTTATGGGTGGATCGATGGGGGTTGTCACGGGAGAAAAGATTGCCCTTGCAATGGATATTGGTTTTGAAAAGAAAATTCCGGTGATTGTGGTTTCATGTTCAGGAGGAGCAAGAATGCAGGAGGGGATTTTATCTCTTATGCAACTGGCGAAAACTTCTGCCTCTAGAGCAAGACTTAAAAATCATGGAATACCTTATATTTCTCTTTTAACAGATCCTACGACAGGGGGATGTGCTGCAAGCTTTTCTATGCAAGGAGATATAAATATAACTGAACCACGTGCCCTGATTGGATTTGCTGGACCGAGAGTGATTGAGCAGTCGATTAGACAGACTCTTCCTGAGGGATTTCAGCGTTCAGAGTTTTTAAAAGAGCACGGGTTTATTGATCGAATTATTCATAGAAAAGAATTAAAAAAAGAACTCGGCTTTTTTGTGAAAATGTTTTCTCCTTTAAAAAGTGAATGACTGAAATCGAGCAGTGGCTGATAAACAATTATGGCCAGGAATTTTTCACTCCGGGTCTTTCTCGTATCAAAGAAGCCTTGGGTGTTGATCTCATTAAAATTCTTAATCAAAAACGAATCGTCACGATTGCTGGAACAAATGGTAAGGGTGAAACGACCCTGAGGCTTGGGGGCTTACTTGAGGAGTCCACAAGATGCGTTTGGATTTCTCCTCATATTGAACGAATCAATGAGAGAATGAGCTCTGAAGAGGGTGAGATTTCCGATCATGACCTTTCGCGTTTAGTCTATGAATGTGACAAAAAAGTGAAAGCTCATGGTTTTAGGCTTACGTATTACGAGTTTTTATTTTTTGTATTTTGTCAGTGGGTGAAAGAGAGAGATCCAGAATATATACTCCTTGAAGTAGGACTGGGCGGAAGATTGGATGCGGTGAACGTCTTGGATGCCGAATTAGTTTTACTTCCTTCCATTTCTAGAGATCATCAGGAATTTTTAGGCAGAAGGTATGATCAAATTTTAGGAGAAAAACTAGGCGTTTTAAGACCGAAGGCCACTTTGATTCATTTTCTTGAAACTTGTTATCTTCGAGATCGCGCCCAACATTTTTCAACTGCCATAGGGGCAAGGGTGATTTCTTTAGAAGAGACAATGTCGATTCCTTGCTATGAGTTTTCAAAGAGAAATCGCGCCCTATCCGAGGAAGCATTTTTTTTTCTCACCCAAAAACGTCGAAAGGATTCTTTAATTTTAAGAAATAGGGGTGAAGTCATTCATAAAAATGGAGTTGATTGGTTTTTGAGTGGATCTCATAATGTTGATGGGATGAGAAAACTGATTCAATTTTTAAACTCTGGAACTTATAATTTAAAAGCATCTAAAATGGATCTAGTGATTGTGGCCTTTTCAAAAAGAGATCTTTTGGATCTTAGAGTGATGATGAAAATGCTTAGATCTCTTAAGGCGAGTAGGGTGGTGATGACGAGTTTTTCTCATCCCAAGGCCTTAGATAAAGAAGTTGCCCAGAGATTAGCAATTGAAGAAGGATTAGAATTTGTTCATGAGATATCCTCAGTTATTAGTCATCAACAAAGTGGCCAGATTTTGGTTACTGGTTCTTATTATTTTTTGGGGCATATCCGAGAGCTTGCTGGCCTCTGATCGCCCTCAGATGAGTCTTGGGGATAGAGTTTCAATCTATTCCGATAAGGCCTATCGTAAAAATGGTGGAAAATATTTTGAGGCCGTTGGAAATGTGGTCATCATCTCTCAAAAAGATACCATTTACGGTGAGCTCGCCTCTTTTGATCAAGAGCTTATGATCATAAAAATTGAAGGAAATGTACGGATCATATCAAAGGATATGACTGTTTATGGAACTCATCTTGATTACAATCTGGCCTCCGGCGTGGCCCATATTCGCAATGCAAGAATTCAAACAACAGCTTTTAATCTTGTTGCAACTTATTTAACAAGACTTTCAGAAAAAGAATATGTGGCCGAGCAGGCAGAATTTTCAACATGCATGGATTGCCCAGAATCTTGGTCCGTCTATGGAAATGAAATAAGAATTTTTGTTGGATCATATGTTCAAATCAAACACGGGCTTGCAAAAATCAAGGGCGTTGATGTTTTATATGTGCCCTATCTTGTTCTTCCTATCATGACGAAACGAAAAACTGGCCTTTTGTTTCCAAAAATTTCAAGCCGATTAGGTGAGGGGCTTGCCTACGAGCAACCTGTCTTTGTTGCTCTTGATGAATCAAAAGATATGACCTTGAGTCCCACATTTTGGGCAACCAGAGGTTATGGAGGGGATCTTCAATATCGTCAAAGAATGGATAATCTGTCTTGGTTTGAACTTAATTCAAGAATATTGAACGACACAATCTACAGGCCTGGGGATTCGTCTCAAGATCAGAAGGATAAAGAATTTTTTCGCTATTTTGTAGAGGCGGAAACTCACAAGCAGTGGACGAGTAATTTAGGGTCGCATTTTAGGTACACCGGTACTCGAGATCTTGATATTGTTAGGGATCATCCCCAATTTACAGATTTAAGAAACTTAAGCAGTGATTTTGGTTTTAATGGTCATTTGGATTGGAGAAAAGATCGTTTCTCTCTAGGTGTTGAGTCTCAGTATTTAAGAAATCAGTTATTTTCAGATCCCATGGAATTTGATCGATCTTATGTTCAAATACTACCAAGAGTTTATTTCTCAACTCTTCCCTGGACGGCCTTTCAGTCAGATGTTCCTTTTTTTGAAAACATGACTCTAGGTTTAGATTCATCCATTTCTAGGTTTAGGCAAGTCGATGTTGTTGAAGATGAATTTTTAAGAAACGTGGATCGAACTTCTGTTAGACCTTATTTAATGTGGCATTTATTTACAGCAGGACCTTTTAGCTTAAGAACTGATTTTTACTTTGATCAGCAACACTACAATTTTCTTGATCAAGATCAAATCAATGCAGGAAAAAATGCAGCAGTCGTCCAGACCGAATTCTCATTCACGATGGATCGCATTTTCGGGCTTGCTTATGAGGAGAAAATTCCCGTTAAATATCTTTCTCAAGATGTTTTAAAAAAACTCCAAGAAGATAAAGTCCAAGGTTTAACACCTTTAAAAACGGAAGAAAAAGAACAAAGACTCATTGGAGATATTCCTGATTATGAGTCTGATCTTTCCAAGGAAAATATCACTCAGTCCCGAAATAGTTATCGCCATTCTCAAGAATATAAATTTATTCATCATTATATTTCCTCTGAAAATGAGTACGGAAATAAGCGCTTTATTGAGCAACTCAGATCCCGAAATAGAGCGGCCTATTTTGATTATGAAGATAATATAAGATCCAATGAATATCTCTCCGGCTCTCTTGCCACTCGAACCAGTATTCCTCAGTGGAATACTCTTGAGTTGCAGTGGAATCATACGTTGATTAGAAAATCACCCAAAAAATTTAGTTTTCTTGAAGATCAAAAATATCTTTCAGATAATTTTACTTATTCTCGAATTGGACACTTTTATATTTCTCAGGGCTATCTCATTGATCCGGTCACGGAGGAGGATGCAAATCAAAAATTAACACGTTTATTAATCAATTCTGGGTTTTCATCAAATAGGTGGACACTTAATCTTTCTGAAGCTTATTTTCATTATGTGAATGAAAATATTTTTAACATAAATATGAATCGTCATTTTGATTATCTTAATTTGTTAACCTCTTACAACTACAGTTCATTTAAAGATTCAACCATAAATAACTTATCCCTTGGTGGTCAAGTGAGACCGACTGACATTCTTGGGCTGGCCATGCTAAAAGAAATTGATCTTGAGGCCAAATCTGATATTAGAACTTTATACTCACTAGATATTATGCCTAATAATAATTGCTGGATTTTAAATCTTAATTATCGAGAGTCCCTGGTGGATTCACGATTTTTTTTCAATATTATGTTTAATTTCGGAGACGAGAGTTTTCATGATTTGAGAAAAAATTACTTTGCAGTTAAACGACTATGAAAAGAGTACTTCTCATTGATTTTGATGATAGCTTTATTTTCAATGTTGCTCAGGAACTTGAAGAGCTAGGGTTAAGAGTTGATCTCATTTCTTGGAAGAAAATAAATTCTATTTCCTCTTACGATCTTTTGGCCCTTGGTCCCGGACCTGGGCATCCAAGAGAGTACGAAGATATTTTTCCCCTGATTCGGAAGTGGATTCTTTCAAAAAGACCACTCTTTGGTGTTTGTTTAGGGCATCAGATTTTTTGGACTCTCATGGGAGCTGAGGTTAGAAAGTCATTCAATCCAGTCCATGGCCAAAAAGTGAGACTTCACTTGGATCCTGAGTGGAAAAAATTTTTATCCCTCTCCTCTGATCCATGGGTTCAGAGATACAATTCCCTCGCAGTTGATGAAAAAGATCAGTATTTAGTCCCAAACATTGAAAATTTTATTCAAAATCAAGAGATTCTTATCTCGAAATCTTCTCAGGTATTAACTTATCAATTTCATCCAGAATCCATAGGTACTTCTTACCCTCAAGCTTTTTTTCGTCCACTCTTAAGAGATTTTATATAATAGGGGCATGAAAAATCTTCTTATAAACGGTTGTTTCGAACTTGATACGCTAAAGTATCTTTCCTCCTTGGGATATGATCATTTTGCCTTTGATCTAAGAGGAACAAGTCCAAGTCTTGTGAGCTTTGACGACTTAAAAAAGTGTCTTCAATTTTTATCCCTTTCGAGAGTCGATTTGATTTTTGCAGATGAGCCACTTGCGATGATTGAATCTTATTTGGATTTATTAAAAACATTTCCCCATGAATTTCGTGTTCAATTCAGAAGTTTTAAGCTGAATTCATCAATGAAAAAAATAACCACTCCCTTTGTTTGGAAATTTGAAAATGATTCGAACTGGAGTGAAATTTTAATGAGTCCAATGATCACGGGAATTATTCTTCCCATTGGTTTTCGAGATTGTTATTCAAAATTGGATGGATTTTGGGATATCATAGACAGAAGAAACTTAGAGGTTTTTATTCACGCGGATAACTTGGATGATTTTTCTTCCATAATCTTAAATGATGATTTACTTTTAAGTTTTGATTTATACCCATCGATGGAAAAAAGTTATCGAATGGTAGATACTCATAAACTTAAAAAATTTCTTATCTTGGATGGTCTTAAGTGAGATTACTACTTTCAAATGATGATGGAGTCCATGCTCCTGGGATTAGAGCGCTTTACGCTGAGCTTAAAGATCACTATCAAACAACGGTGATCGCCCCACTGAATGAAAGATCAACAACAGGGCACAGTTTAAGTCTTGATACTCCTTTGCGAATCGAAAAATTTGAAGATCATATTTATGGATGCTCTGGATTTCCCGCCGATTGCGTACTTATGGGAGTAGGGCATTTACTTAAAAATAATAAACCTCAATTAGTGATCTCGGGCATTAATAGGGGAGCAAATCTTGCTCAAGATATGTATTATTCTGGAACGATTGCTGCTGCAAGAGAGGGAGCTTTTCATGGGCTACCGGCGATAGCAGTGAGCCTAGTTTTTGATCATATGACTGATCCTCATCGATATGAAACTGCGGCGAAAGTTATTCGGATGTGTGTTGATTATAAACTTCATGAGGCGTGCCCTGAGTTTTCATTGCTAAATATAAATGTTCCTAACGTCGAGTTTTCTGAACTCAAAGGGGTGAAGCTTACCTCGATTGGGTTTCGTCATTACAGTGAAGAAATTCATGCTAAGACTGATGCCAGGGGAAGGGATTATTTTTGGATTGCAGGGCACTTGAAAGGATTTAGGCAGGATGAGCAAAGTGATTGTTATGCCGTGGCCCAGAGATATGTCTCCGTTACACCTCATGCTTTGATTGATGGAATAAATCGAGATAACTCAAAACTGAGAGAAATTTTAGGAAAAATAAATGCAGAGTTTTCTTCTTAGTTTAATTTTTATCTTTTTTATCTCAAGTTGCTCCTCCATGAAGAGTGGGCAATACGTGTATGTAGAAAGTCCAATTCATTTGCAAAAAATAGCTAAAAGTTATGGGGTTACGTTAGAAGAACTGAGGAAGGCCAATCCAGATAAAAAATTTGAGGGGGCCGAGTGGTTATTTGTTCCCACAAAAGTTGGGATTGCTCATTTATTTAATGATACCTATGTGATTGAGGATTATTCTAAACTTGGTAGTGGTCGATTTATTTGGCCTGTTCCTAATTATTTTAAGGTTTCTTCTCATTTTGGCCCTAGAAATAGAAGGCATCATGATGGGATTGATATCCCGGCCCCGATTGGAACTCCAATTGTCGCTGTCGATGATGGAGTTGTATTCTATTCAGATAATGGAATCAGAGGTTACGGGAACATGATCGTCGTTTTACATGGGGATGATATTTTCACAGTTTATGCTCATAATGATCGAAACACTGTAGAAAAAGGTGATCGAGTTAAAAAAGGCGATCTGATTGGCCATGTCGGAAATACAGGAAGATCCACTGGGCCTCATCTTCACTTTGAAATTCGGGTGAAAAATAAAGTGAAAAATCCCTCGGATTTTCTTTCAAAAGCTAATTAGTCTTTGCGTATTTTTCAAGAATTTTAAAATACATGATGGCCGTATTTTTTGCATCTTCAAGGGCGGTGTGGGCAACAGCTCCCATACCTAAGTGATTCATGAGATTCGTTCCAGAGTCCATTCCTTGGGGAAGAATTCCCATATCAATCAAACCAAAACCAAGTCCTGAAAGATCAAGATTTCTATGATGAAAATATTTTCTCATAAATTCCCAACCTAAATCTCTTGTTAGAAAAGGAAGATCAATGGCCGTCATTGATTTTCCAAATAGAACAATTTTTTGTGATCCAAAATATTGTCGAACTTCTTCACTTTCTAAATATTTTTGAAGCCAGCTTTTAAATTCCTGTGGACCTAGTCCTTCAAGATGGGCCTTTCGAATGAGTTTCTCATTATGTTCTATCACCCATGGGTCTAGATTTGGTTTTAGGTCTTCAAAAGAGGGACAGTGAACAAAAGTAGTGCGAGCTAAATTATCTTCGAGTCTTTTAAATTGAGTATCAAATGGAATCATCGCAAACTCAATGATCTGACAATTTTCTCCAAGACCAGTGGCTTCGATATCAATACTTAAATATTTCATAGATTAAATCCTCTGCTGAAATTCTATTTTAAATTCCAGCAGAGAGAAGAGCAATGAGATTATTGAATAGTAGCAGAAACAGGGCAGTGATCAGAAACAGATTCGTAGCTTACACCTAATTCAGAAGTTTTAACTTCCTGGCATTTCACAAGATCACAATGTCCGCCAAGAGTTGCAGTTCTTGTCGAGTTTTTAATAAGACCAGGAGTCACAATGAGGTGATCAAGAAGGCTTGGAGATTCAATTCCATCATCACTTCCCCCCCACCAGTAGGCAGAGCATGGAAGACCTTCGGCAAGATCAATCATTCCAAGATCTTTAGTGAATTTTTGAAGGATCTTATAATCTTGGCCTCTTACAAGGTAGTCAGTCGTATTCATATCTCCAGCGAAAAAGAAATCTTTTACTCCAGTTTTGCTTCTTAGCTCTTCAATTGTTTCTTTAATGATTTCAAATTGTCTCATTCTTTTATGAAGAGAATCGGCCTGCCCACCAGATTTTAAATGGGTTGCCATCGCATAGAATTTTTGTCCAGAGGTCTTAATTTTGAAGAGCCCAATGGCCAATGGTCGAGATCCAGCATCACACTGTTCTTCACCATCTGGATTAGAAATTTTTAAATCTTCGTTGAAGCTTAGAAGTTCAACTTTAGTCGTGTTGTAAACAAAACCCAGTCTTTGTCCGTGGGCGCCTCCACATCGAGTGAGTTCTGAATCGTAACCCGGAAGTTGATTTTTTACAAAAGTTTCAAATTCTTGAGTGTTATTAATTTCTTCAACAGCAAGAATATCGGTCTGTGTTTTAGAGATGATTTTTGATAGTTCGGGTTTATTTGTTCTTATGTGATATCTCTCGTCGTAATCAAAATTTCGGATATTAAAGGTTCCAACGGTAATGGCCGCTTTTGCCGAAAGTGTTAAGGAAACTAGGATCAAAGAAAGAACTCGTTTCATGGATATCCTCATATTAGTAAAGTTAATAAACAAATTAAGAAAATCTAATTACTCAGCGATCAGAATCTAACCCCAAAAATTCTTTGATGACTAGAAAAATAATTGTAAAGATTAGGTTAATTCATGTTAACGCAGTGTGTTTTGTAAAAAAATAAGCTTTTTGAATTTAAAGTTTGACTTAGTTAGTCTAGTTATGGTTCTAAGGTTTCTCAAGGGTTCAAACCACAGGGGGTATAAATGGTTTTGAATATAAAGACTCTTGGATTTCTTCTTACTATTTTCACCTCGTTCTCAACTTTTGCACACATCAAAGAGGATTTTTTTTCTGTTTCTAGAATACGCATAAGAGAAACAGATAACTTCGTTTTAACTGATGAAAAAATTGATCGGCTGTATTTAAAAGGTGATTTTAGAGTCAAAGATTTGCCTAAAAATGGTACCCCATCCACAATTGATCAAGCTGGCAAAGTTATTTCTACCGCCAAAGATCTAGTTGCCTTGGGAGAAGATGTTTACAAGCTTGTGATTAAAGGTAAGCCTCACAATACAACAAGCTATGCTCCTATAAGTGTTGTACCAAAGGAAAACGGGGAAGCCGTTGATATTTTCACTACAGAATATTGGAGTGACCCAGTTTCAAGAAGTTTTGAAGTGGTTTATGAAAATCTCTATGGGGTTGATGTTGTGACTTTTAGATTCTCTGTTATTTTTTCTTACGGTGGAAGTTATAACGGAAAAGGAAAGTACTTAACTGCAGTTCAAATTATTCCAGAACAGGTGAGAACTCTTTTTGGATTTGATTTTACTTCAACGATGAAGCTTGGTGGAATTCAGAACCATGGTTCAAGAGAAAACCCTATTGCTGGAGCGACTCTGCTTTTAGAAAGTACAATCAGTAGTGTTATGGTTGCTCATACTGATGTGTATACTTTTCACGTCAATGGTATGGGGGGATTTGTCTCTTATCAAAGATAGGAAATAAAAATTTTTCCCGATGGTTCACGCTCAAAAAAAGTTTTGAGCGTGAACTTACAGCTTAACCAATCTTTTTGAATCACACATTTTTTACATACCCCCTCTCCACTACAAGAAGAGGCGATGTGAATTTGATTTTCCCTAAGCCAAACTAATAAATTTTTTTCTAGATCATTTTCAGAGACATTGATGGTTGTTTGTTTTTGAGAGGCAAGGCCAACAATCGTTATCTGCAAGATATTTCTCCTGCATTTCGATCATCTCTAACAAATCTGGAGTCATCTTTAAATTTTGTATATGACCAAATATTTCCTAATGAGTCTGAACTATAAAGGGGAACATTTAATTTTAACAAATTTTCAATCTGATTTGGATTTCCCCGATTAGATTCAAAAATAAGTCGAACGGGTTCAGATAAAAAAATATATCGGGACTGGCGAATAAGTTTATCTACATCTTGAACGTTTTGGGTTTGTGAGAGGCCATATCGGATAAGATGAAATAAATGCTGGCCAGGGTCTCTACTTTTGTTGGAAATCGCCCAGATTAAATTAGAATTTGTGTTTATTCTGCATATGGCAGCACTTCTCGCTTTAGAATTACCTTTAAAAAGCGGAGTTTGCTTTAATGAGGCAATTTTATCAATTTGTAGCGATGAAGATGCAAGAAAGACATCTTTTGAGTTTTGAAGACCGTAAATCGTAGAGGAAGGAATCGTTTTATCGATGAGAAAAATCGAGTTATTGTAAAGATTAAAATCATAATTACATTCACCTCTTGAGTCATCTTCAGTGATAAAGGAATAGAGAGATGATTTGATTGTTATCTTTTGTTCTTTTTGTTTTTGGCGATAAATTTTTATTAAATCTTCTGGCCTTAATTCAGGAAAAGATTCATTTTCGGTAAGAATTTCATTCCCTCTAAAGTAGAGATTTTTAAGTGTTTCATTTTTTTCTATCTCATTTTTGTGAGTATTAAGAAATTGAGCAAAATCTTGAGAAATGTCTGTTTTTGTTAGGCCATGAGATTGTAGAAGAGATGCATAGTATTCCAGTGATTTAGATTTTTTGTATTTTTTAAGAATCCAGTCGAGAGCGTATAGGAATGGGTACTGATCTGTTTCTTCTTCTGAGAAAAAATCAAGATATAACTCTTCATTACTCGTATCAATAAGAATTTGAAATCGAGACTCTGGAGACGTTTGATGAGGATTAATATTAAATTGTGCCAGATTCCAAAGAATCAATTGGTCGATAAAATCGAGATCTTTTCTGGTTTCAAAAAAGGCTAAAAACTTATCCTGGATTTGCTTATTTGTTCCTATTAATTGGAAATTTGTTGGCCTCTCAGTAGAGCAGTAGGTTTCCTGAGATGGGATATTATTGATATAATCTTCTCTTCTAATTAAAGGAGAATCAATTCTCTGAATTAGAAAAGAACAACTACCAAGAAAAACAAAAATAAAAAAATTAAATGTCTTCATCTTCATCTAGGATAATGTCTGGTGAGGAATGAGTGTGTTGAAGTTTAAATTGATCTTGAATTTCATGATTCATATCAAGTTTTATAACTTTTGGGTCTTTCGTTTTAAGAATGAAATGAACAAATAGTCCACTTGAGGCTTCTGAACTGACTGTTTGAGTGTTTAAATGGACAATTTCAAAACCCGATTGGAGAATTCCAGTAACGATTTTATCAAATTCTTTTTCCCTGTATCCGGTTTTTCTCTGTGGGGGCGCAGGTAAAAAATAGGTGAAGCTGGTAAAAAATTCTTGTAATTTTTTTTTAGTTTTTACTTTTTTGGCCATGTTTTTTGCTCCACTAATCTTCAAGTTTCCAAGAGTTACCATAAATAATGCCATTACAAAAAGTTTTCGTCAGGTGATTTGTCTTCAAAATACTCATTCTTTTAAGAATTTTTGTACTTGGAAAAACTTTCCCCGTGATATTTTTCTTTGTGACTCCAAAACTTTAGGTATAATAAATTTAAGACGTGACAGGATGTCACTCTTTAGAAGGCAAGATGCCGAAAAGAAGGGAGCCAAGCAGGGGCTCCCTTTTTTTATGGGCCTGAATTATTTACCTTATCTTTTCAAAATTCTTGTTACATTCAGATTTTACTGTCACAAAGGAAAGAACATTTAGTAAAGGTTATTTATGACTGAATCAAGAATTCTGCCTCTGCATTTAGATTCACTTTCCTCTGATTGCCACAACATTTTAAAGAAAATACCTGGAGAGGGACTTAAAGGAAAATTCGCTCCTATCAATGTTCTTGGGACATTGATGTATGGAGATAAACTTCTCCCAGATTTTTTAGAATATTGGGTAAATTCAAAGCTGAATATGTCCTTAAGTGTAAGAGAGCAGGAGCTAGTTATTTTAAGAATGGCCCTCCATTTTAATTGTGACTATGTTTGGAAGCATCATGTTCCGGTTGCTCAGGAATTCTGTGTTAATGACGAAGAATTATCTGCGCTTAAAAAGATTGATCTACCTAAAAATATTTTCTCTTCAAGAGATGAAGCCTTGATTTTAATGACTGATGATATGATGAGAGTCAAAACGATCACGGATTCAATATGGAATACCTACAAAGGATTTTTAACTGATCGGGATCTCATTGATCTGATTCATCTTATTTCTCAGTATGTTTTATTTGCCCTTACCAATAATGTTTTAAGAGTCAAAGTCGAGACACCTCTTAATGAAATCGAGAGTTTACACTCGTAATTTCATTGTAGAACTTTTAAACACTTCCTGTATTGATTTCATAGTTCCTACCTGCCTACTCAGCAACGAGAGATAATCCATTCATTATTTATTGTGGGGGGATTATGAGAAATAGAAAAAAAGGGTTAATTGTTCTACCGCTACTGCTGATCTCTTTTTTGGCCATTCAAAAAGAGAAGCTCAATGGTTACTCTTCAGCGATTTCTGCAAACTTACTTAAAATGGACTCTCGTCCAGAAAATAAGTCCTCAGAAAATGCATCTGATGAAGTCGTTTTGAATGAGGAAAAACTTAAACAAGATAAAATCATAAAAGAATATCAAGAAGCTGCCTATGAACTGGCGCAAATGATCGAGAAAAATAATTTGGATGGAAGTACTCTTGATGCTTCATTTTCTAAACTCGGAAGAGAGCAATTTCTTAAAGCTCAGCCTGAAGATGTTAGAGGCGCCTATTTAAAGTTAGAAGAAAAAATTTCTCAAATGCAAGATCAAATCAAAAGAGAAGATGGGATTCATCAGGAATTTTTTAACCGTTATCAGACTGAAATACCGACGCATTTAAAAAACCAAAGAACAAAATTAGATCAAATATCATTACCTTTAGAGGTTGATAATTTAGTGAAACTAACTGCTAAGAAGAATGAAATTAATGATCAAGATATTGAGTTAATTTTGAAAGAGTGTGGGAGAGGAGAGTCAGATTGTATTAATAAAAGTTTTGCAATCCTCATCGAAGCGAATCATGGATTGAGTGAAAAACAATTAAAAACAATTGGAGAATACCTATGAAATTTTTAATATTAGCTCTTTCATTACTATTTTTAGTTGGCTGTAAAAAAGAAATTGAAACAGAAGTTGAGATACTTGAAAAATCTCCTTTTTATGTCAAAACTCTTGAAAGAGAAAAAATAAAACTCCCTCAGGGTAAAATGAAAGGACAATTAGTCATCGATGGAGATAATCCTAAAAGATCTTATCTTGAATTATATATGGTCAGAAACAATAAGAAGTTTAGGCCAGTTATTCCAATGAGGCTGCCTTCCATCGATATCCTTTTAGGGTCTACTGATCCAGTAAAATTAGATGCAAATGAATTAGGACAACATTTTGGATTGATTGTTATGAGACAAATGCGTCCGGGAGATGATCTTTTTACAATAACTTTTCATGATAAGAAGTTTACTAATTCTTTTGGACAAATGGTGTTTGAGTTCGAACCCGATACAGTTCATTTCGATGAAAATAAAAATGAATTTTTGGCGAGCTATCAAAAGGTTTTGAGAAAACAAAGAGCGTTACTCGTTAAAATTGATGGCGATGTGGATCGAATGCTAAAGCTCTCTGATGGCTTTGGATGGTTAGAGAAAACTCTGGATCATATTGTTAACTACGGGGGAGCTGCCTTAATTTCTCCTTGGGCCTATGCTCGGTATTCAAAGGTTAAATGGATGATAGGTGAATCTTCAAAAGAGGATAAGCTTGATCAGATTGATGATATCAAAGACATCGTCACTAGGTATCCTGTCATTGATTACTTTTCATTTGTTCATGAAGGAAATCAGGTGCTTCCAAAAAATGTTTCGGCACAGGAATTGGGGCTTAAGAAAAACCAACTAAGAGTTGTCTTCACTGGCGCTTGTGAATCAGGCTCTGGCAAGGAGTGGTTAAACTCTTATGAAGCGGTTGCAGCTTCAGGTACAAGAAAAGTTTCTGCATCAGTTTTATTTCAATTCACTGTTCTTCGAAAATTTGTTTATGGATTTAGCTTCGAAGATGCTGTTGTCGAAGGTTATGAGGCCGGAGCAAGTAAGGCAAGAGCGTTAGAGTGGATTACATTTGCAGATAAGTGGCAGGAAGAACATGGTGTTTTAGAATGGAAAGATGTTGATGATATGCTTTTACAAAGTGAACTTCTCTACAGCTTTACTCCGGAAATGCCCGCTAGTGATGTAGGAATATCTCATTCGGCAATTTTGAGTGCTCCAGTCAAAGAGCTCAAAGTGCAGGAAAGAGGTGCGATTGAGGCCATGGCCATTAGAGACGGTGAATTATACTTAAATAGTGAAGCCGAGTTGTTTTAAAAAAAATTTGTTTAAGGCCTTGATTTGTTCAAGGCCTTTATATTTACTGAAATAACTATTTATCTCAAAGTCCCTTTAAGTCATAATCAAGAGATGAATTATCAGCAGAAGGCACAAGATTTTTTAAAAATTTCATCAGAGTTTAGCTTAGGACATCTTGTCACAGAATCTTTTCATCCTTTAACTAATGATCTGTCAGAATTGGTTAAAAAAGATATTTCACTCGCCCTCTCGAGGCTTAAGCAAGTTGACCAAGAAGCGCTAGATATTTTAAGTCATTACAGGAAGAGTATTTGGCCACTTTATTTAAAAATTCAGCAAGTTTTTAAGGCGAACGGCAGGATCTTTCTCTGCGGTTGCGGAGCGACTGGAAGGTTATCGCTTGCACTTGAAACTCTTTACCGACAAAAATATCCGGGATCAAACAGAGTTTTTTCTTTTATGGCCGGAGGAGATTTTGCTCTTATAAAATCGGTAGAAAGTTTTGAGGATCGACCTGAATATGGAGAGAGACAACTTTTAGAATTGGGTTTTAATGAAAATGATCTTCTTATCGCTTCCTCCGAAGGTGGAGAGACTCCTTTTGTCATCGGAGCGGCCATTAAATCCTCTCAAATTTCAAAGCATGGGGCTTACTTTTTATACTGTAATCCAGATGATTTATTATTAGGAATAAAGCGCTGTCATGATGTGTTGACTCACCCGAAAATTTCAAAAATTAATCTCACTGTTGGGCCTATGGCCATTTCAGGATCCACTCGGATGCAGGCCTCTTCTGTACTTATGTTTGCCATAGGAATGGGTCTACTTTATGAATATTTAGATGAGGATCATTTTAATAATTTCTTTGAAGATCAATTGTTAAAATTCAAAGAAGTTCCTTTTGAAAAACTTTCTTTTTTTACTCAATTTGAAGCAGAGGCCTATTTAGAAAATAAATTTATAAACTATGTGGCCGATGCCAATTTAGCGATTTCAGTTCTCACTGATACAACAGAGAGATCTCCTACGTTTTCACTTCCTGGTTTTGAAAATAAAATCTTGGGAGATGAAAATAAATCCCTGAGCTATCTTTTTGTAAAAGGGACAAAAAATTCAGATGAGGCGTGGAAACAACTTCTCCAAAGAGATCTAAGGGCCCTTTCTTGGGAGGAGCTTCAAGTTAAAATCAATAAGGAAATTGTTCTTGGATTTGATATTTCTGAATCAGGCCTTAAACATCGAAGTCTATCCTGTGATTCTAAAAACTTTATCATTTCGGCACAAGATGATCTGATTGTTTTTGAATTTGAATCGATGAGAACAGAATTTCAAGTCGGAGATGATTTACTTTCAACTCATCTGATTTTGAAGATGCTTCTGAATGCTCACTCAACTTTGATAATGGGGTTACTTGAAAGATATGAAGGGAATGTCATGACTTATGTAAGGCCCAGCAATAATAAACTGATTGATCGGGCAGCAAGATACATTCAAAAGATTTTGAAAGATAAAAATAAAATCGTAACTTACGAAGATATTGTGTTTAAAATCTTTGAGGTTCTAGAAACTCAGGACTCACGTCCTGTCGTTCTTAGAGTCGTCGATTGTTATTAGGAATCTTTTTTGTGATCGTTTGATTTAGAGTCGTCTTCTTTAAGACCTTTTTTAAAGTTTTTAATGGACTCACCTAATGAGCTCCCAAGCTGAGGAAGTTTTTTTCCACCAAAAAAAAGAACGACAATTAAAAGTATGACAATTAATTCACCAAAACCTAAACCCATAAAGAACTCCTTGCTTTTTATTGTATTAGTAAAGTCTTGAGAGATCCATCCCATACTTCCCTGGAGAATAGTGGGTCAGGCGGTTAAGTTTGAGCGTTTCATAAAATTTGTCCCCATTACTCATAGAAGCGTAAGGAAAGATGGAAATTCCGCCACGAGGAGTAAAATCTCCCATCACCTCTAAATATTTTGGTTTCATGAGCTTAAAAAGATCTTTGCAAATTTTTTGCACACAGTCTTCGTGGAAATCTCCATGGTTTCTAAAGCTAAAGAGATAAATTTTTAAGGATTTTGATTCCACCATTTCTTTATCGGCAATATAGTTGATGAAAATTTTGGCAAAATCAGGCTGCCCGGTTTTTGGGCATAATGAGGTGAACTCAGTACAAATAAAGCTTGTCCACG
>JACCDO011795055.1_pt1 | contig 19037 bp, 8 predicted proteins | sample 7446101 | NCBI WGS metagenome assembly JACCDO01 (sample SAMN15323440, study PRJNA562643) | freshwater metagenome | isolation source: river surface water | place: USA:Blue River Watershed | collected 2017-08-16 | reverse complement strand
CTTCGTTCTAAAAACGTTAAAACAAAATTCAAAAAAATATAAAATATATTTCCACGTTTTTCACTGCTAGTGAGTGGTGAGTGAGTGTGAGTGAGTGAATAGTCGCGTGATGGCAAAAGGCGACGTGAGCAGCGACCTGTCGTTCCTGGTGCAGTGCACTGGGCAGATAGAAAGCGGGGACTTCGGTCCTCACGATAACTTGTATTGCAGGTACTCATTGCATTACGGCAGCGATTGGAATGTAGTATCGGTAAGGACTAAATTGATTTGTTTATGCTCTAACAGTTGCCTAATAATTTCTTTTTGTAGGGAATAGACACAGGATTGTCGCAAACAGCTCGTAGAACAGTCATGAATAATGATGATGGTATGCGTAACAATACTTTTCTTCCTTATTTATTTATTTATTAATTTATTCAATCGTTCGTCTAGGTGTCATATGGAATTTTCCTTTTGATGTTTCATTCAAGTCAACGAATGTATTCGGTTGGCCAAGAATTGCTGTAAGTGTATATGGAATTGACTATTTAGGCCGCGATGTGGTTAGAGGTTATGGCTCGATATTAGTTCCACTTACACCAGGCCCACATGTAATTGATATTGATATGTATGTACCACTAGCCACGTCTTTATTCAATCAATTTGTTTCTTGGATAATGGGTAATCCACCAGAATTTTTTGATTCAAAATTTGTTTGTCAAGGTGATGGTAGAGAAGTAACTAGAGTTCAACGAAGCGGAAACATTCGATTAAAGTTGAATATTTTAACGAAAGGAATGAACAATTGTGGATATAATACTACGATCGATAAAATGTGATTTTGATATGAAATATTGTTATATTTGTATGATATATTATAATTTTCTGCTGGCTTTGATATATCTGGATGAATACATATTTTTGCTTACTTCACTCGTTTGTTGCGATATGCATCCATCATGATAGAGACGTATCTACCTAACTGAACTGTCGGAACCATGCGATTCTTGAAAATGAGACTAATTGAAGACAAATGTGACAGTCTGAAAGAATCAGGCACTCATTGTACTTATGTGGATTAGCTACAGATCAGTAAAGAAAACAAGTAGAGTGACATTGTTGCGGCCCGGGCGGCCCTTCCTTCAACAGGTGGGAAACAACATCGAAAAGCGTGAAAACGTCGTGAAATTGAGCAATAGTAGGTGATAATAGTGTCGATGAATCCACTTTTTTCGCTTATCATTGTTGTATCAGCAGCGATTTGCCTCGCGCAACAGGTGTATCCGACCCTGGACGATGTCGTTACGGGTTGCTATGACTACTTACAATCACACTTGTGCACTGGCACAAAATGGGGCAAATCGTTCCATTTCTATCGCCCAGCATTAGAGAAATATTCAGGTAAGGCTACCTTATACTCGTCACTGTAACTACCTGCTTTGTTTCTTACGTTCTCTTAACGCACTCACTCAATTACTCACTTACTCACATAATCACTTATTACATTACTCACCTACTCACACACTATACAGCGGATCAATGGCTGTGGGACAGTGGTTCACACATGATTGTATGGTCTCATAAGAATGTCACTAATTCTATATTAGATCTACAAACTATGTTAAAAATGCAACAATCAGATGGATTTATTCCAGAAGAAATCTTTTGGTCACATCGAACTCCTAAAGAAGAATTGGAATTACTAAGCCAATATTCCAACACTAAATACAGTGATATCACACAAATGCCAGTGCTACCATACAGTTTACGCGCTATAGTCAATAAAGTTAAAGAGGAAAGTGGCATAGTTAAAGCAAAATTAATAGCCAAAGAATTCTTGTATTCTTTGGTCAATTACTTTAAATGGTGGCGAAATACCAGAGATCTTGGTGACGGGCTCGTCGTAATTATACATAATTGGGAGAGTGGATTAGATGCATCGCCAGCATATGATCCAGCATTTCACACTTATATTACCTCATTGAATGATTCCGCTTTGAACTCATTGTACCCTAAATTCGTCGAATTAGCCGAGACATATCGATTTGCGTACGGTTGGAACGTGACTGAAATTCTTTCCAGAACGAAAAAGCCAGATTATTTACCAGATGTCATTGACACATGGTTCGTAGTCAAAGATATTGGTTTAAACTCTGTGTATGCGTCTGGATGGCGTGTTCTAAGCGAATTAGCGTCGTTTATTGATGATAGTGAAACCGCAACTTATTGTGAGAACGAATCCACGAAGAGTTCACAAGCTATTCTATCCAAAATGTATTCATCCGAACAAGGACATTTTCAATCATTATACGTAGATAATGACGGAATTGAAAAGTTCTCACAAGCGAATACCATTCAAAATATTTTCCCTTTATTACTGAAGGACTTATCAAGTGAGCATTTAGACTTACTGGTTGGTCAAATTAAGGATTCAAATAAGTTTGGTGGCAATCTCTACGCCCTCCCAACAGGTACGCACTCACTGATCTATATCCTATACATCCTTTCCCTCACTCATTTGTTCACGTGTAGTCGCAATTGACGATCCACAATTTTGGCCAAATTTTGAAGTTGATTTGATGTGGCGTGGCACCATTTGGGGTTTCACAAATTGGTTTGTATTAGAAGGCTTAGAGCTACATGGCCAGACCGAATTGCAAACAGTTATCATGAACAAATGGATTGCTCTCGTGCAGAAATCAGGAATAAATGAATTCTATCAACCATTTGATGGCACACCACTTGGTGTTGAAGGAGTCGGAATGAGCACACTTATCGTTGATTTCCTTTACCGAATGAAATATGTTTAGATTTGTTAACTACTATCGTATTTATTAATCTAATTATATCTTAATCGCTTCCTCTTCATCACTACCTACACAAACTCCGTCGTCAAAATCTCCTGGGACACCGGTATGGACCGGCGGAACCAAATCGATAACTGCCAAAAAAAATTAATTTGTGAAAAATTAGAATATATTATTAGGAAATGGACTCGTTTGGAGACGGGAATCCATCGCTGGCGTCGCGCGTGACTCTGGATGGGAAGACTGCGGCGAGTCAGTTGAAGGGTAAGAAGACGCTGAAACCGCGCGGACTTTATTCGTCACAATCTGCGCCAATATTGCCCACTGCTATTGTATCGGGTTCGTTTGCTGGTTCGGTGGGTCCAAATGAGATGGAAGCCGCTGATAGTCGATATAATGCATCAAATGAGTGGAAACATGAGGAATTAGAGGTCACCAAAGTGGTCAAGGGTAAATACAGTGATAACATGTTTTTGAATTCTATTGGATTGTCTGAGAATGATTTGGATAATCTTATGAATAAGGCTAATATATTTTTCTACCTTCAAGTGAGACCTATCAGCGGAAAACTAGAAGACATAGTTGGCAAACAAGTCAATCCTGTCCGTGGATCAATATATGATTTAGAAGTTGTTGATGAACATAATTTGAATAAAGATTTTTATTTTACATTATCAAAAGAGGGAGTCACACAATTTAGAAATAACGTCTCGCAATTCACTACATTGGCACAATGGACCAGAGAATATCAATTGTTTTTTAAGATTTCATCTATCCAATTTTTCCGTGTTTATCGTACCTGGAAAGTATTTTATGTATGGCGAAAAAGTTTGAATATGAAAAAATTTACATCTGCAGCAAGCAAACTCCAGACAAAGTTATTCTTGTTTAACCCTCCTTTACGACGCGCATTATTATCTGTTCGTCAATCAACACAGGTACTAAGCACCCTGGGAATGGTGTCCTTGCAGGTACAGGGTGAAGTACATACAGTAGAGAAATTTTTACAATCACAAGAAGCTATTCATACTGATTTACGAACTAAATTAGACACTCTGTCGGAGAATGTATTGAATATCGTCCGGTCTGCATGTGACGAGGTTATTGATCAATTTTTAAAGGCGAATAACATTGCAGCAGATCATAAAATGACGTTTATGGAACGTGCAGCATTACGTGCAGAATGTCGACAATTAACCAGATTTTTACGTTTAATTGACATTTTATCAGTAAACTTTTTGAAATCGATGGTTTTAGATGCCGTACTTAAAATCGCTAGCGCGGTGGAGTCCAAATCATTAGAGCCTAAGGTAGAGACGTCACTGGAGTCAAATAAATTAGCTTTTGGTAGAAAACGTCAAGAAAATTCATGGAAAATGCCAGTATTTAGTGTAACCGTCAACTTTCGAAAGGATGGAAATTATAATGACGTTGAAGAGCACATGGAAATATCCCCGACACTCGAGAATATAACTCGTGCTGTGGATGACGTCATTAATAGTTGCTTGGAAGTGGTTGGTTCGTTTGTGAACGTTCTTACATGTCCAGAGACTGAAATGTACGTGATTCCAGATAAAGATGAGGAGGATGGCGAGGTGCCCGAGACAGTTGATTTAATCACGGCGATAAGATCGTCGTATGCATTTTCACACAATAAAGACGTCATTCATCGTCATTTAAGGCACTCCTTCTACGCCGTAAAGGATTATTGTCAAACATTCGAGCCATTTCGTGACTTATTCATCAAGAATCAACAATATTGCAGTGACGTATCTGTTGTCCTTGCTGATGGTGGAATCGAAGAATTTCAACGCGCCATAACCGAGTATAAGGATCAAATTGCCGAGTTTGCTTTGTCTCCGGTATATGCTGATGTGGGAGTCTTATTTGTAGATAGTATGCTCATGAAACAAGAAATGTTGCCATCGCCATTGTCTTGCTTGCAGTCCATACGGGAGTGGATACCACAGTTAGCAGCACAAAAAGGACAAGATTTATTCAATGAAGTTGATTCCTTAAACCCCATAATATCGGGTGATCCCGCGAACGTGGAAGTGTTCGTGGTCAAGAAAAAGACCAAAGATAATGCTAATCTAGCTATGGAAGACTATAAAACTCGCCAGAATTATGTGCGCTCCTTACTAGCTGTGATGGATGACAATCAATGGCCCGTGGTAGACTCGGTGAAGGCATTAATACGCATGATCAAAGACTCCATTGCGTCATTAGAAGTGAATATACAAGCTGCTGACAATAAAGAGGAAGAAGAAATTAAACGTTTTTCATTACAAGTTACGGAAGAATGTCCAAAGATTGTGAAAAAGACCACAGATATTCGCGAGCAATTAGAGAACAGCATGGTGTCTGATCCCGAGGCCACAGCAGACAAGGTCATCAAGTATCTATCGGGTTTGGAAGCGGAATTTGCCAAGAATAAAGCTAGATCATTAAAATTACAAGAATGGCAAGCTATTTTAAAGCTTCCAGTCGATGATTTTGAAGTGATTGAAGAGGTTAACGCCGACTTGAATCTCAAGCTACGATTATGGAATGATTATAGCGGTTGGACGGAGTTGAGTGAGAAAATGGCAGCCATGCCTTATGATGAAATTGAATTGCAACAGTTTGAAAAGGATTTGAATAAGTACAATCGAACCGCTTTCCTGTGTAATAAAGGACTTCCAACCAATAAAATGGTTCCCAAACTCAAAGCTTCCATTGATCAATTCAATCCGTTACTACCAATTATAACGGATTTACGCAACCCTACCTTGAAGGATCGTCACTGGGATAAAATAACGGCATTAATGGGTATCGACATACCTAAACTAGAGGTGAAGCTAACCGTTGGTGATATCGTTACCAAGAACTTAGGTCAGTATCAAGAGGAGTTGTCAGTGATATCTACTGCAGCACAACAGGAGTGTATCCTTGAAGAACTTATGGTGAAAGTAACGACTATATGGGACAAGATTGAATTCGAAGTGAAGCCATACAAAGACGTTAAAGATCTGTATATCTTGGGCGACACCTCGGAGGTCGTCACCTCGCTAGATGATAGTTTAGTGACCATTAATACAGTGTTGGGTTCCCGGTATGTAGCCGGTATTCGTACATATGTAGACACGTGGCGGTCTAAATTAATGTTGTTTCAAGAAGTGTTAGATGAGTGGCTTACTTGCCAAAAGAACTGGATGTATCTCGAAGTCATCTTCGGATCAGCAGATATTATTCGGCAGTTACCAGGTCCAGCAAAAACGTTTCAGGCAGTCGATAAGAGTTGGAAATCATTAATGAAGAAAACAAATGACGATCCAAATGCACTGAAAGCTACTACGTACGACAAGTTCTTGTTAGAGACACTGCGATCACATAATGCTAATTTAGATCAAATTCAAAAAGACTTGGAGGATTACTTGGAGACAAAACGTATGGCATTCCCGCGCTTCTATTTCTTATCGAACGACGAGCTGCTAGAGATCTTGTCCCAAGCCAAGGACCCTCGCGCAGTCCAGCCGCATCTTCGAAAGTGTTTTGATAACTTAGTCAAGTTAGAATTTAGTGCAGATGAAGGAAGTACCGATATATTAGCTATGTTCTCTGGTGAAAATGAAAAAGTAGGACTCGGTAAGAATCTGAAAGCCCGTGGTAATGTCGAAGAATGGTTAACAGCCGTTGAGAAGAAGATGAAGGAGACACTGCATGGCCTAATGAAAGCGGGTTTGATTGATTATGATACCAAGCCTAGAGATGAATGGATATCATATCATCCTGGTCAAATTGTTGCAACGGTCGCACAAATGACATGGGCGAGAGGAACTGAGTTACAGTTACGCTCTGACAATCCTATTCAAGGAATGCTTGAATGGTCAGCAGATTACAAGAATGAATTACAAAAGTTAATTGTAAAAATTCGAGGAAATTTACCTAAATTGGTACGTTACATTATAGTCGCCCTTGTAACAACTGATGTGCATGCGAGAGATATCATTGACGAGCTGTGCGATAGACAAGTGCAGCATGTGAGTGACTTTTTATGGCAACAACAGCTACGATATTACTGGGAAAGTGATATTGATGATTGCTTAATCAAGCACTCTGATGCGAAGATTAGATACGGGTATGAATATATGGGCGCAACGTCTAGATTGGTGATCACTCCATTAACTGATAGGTGTTGGTTGACATTAACTGGATCGTATGCATTGAAATTAGGTGGTTCACCTGCTGGTCCTGCAGGTACTGGTAAGACCGAGTCCAGTAAGGATCTAGCGAAGGCCATTGGTATCCAGTGTGTGGTGTTCAACTGCTCTGATCAGATTGATTACATTATGATGGGTAAGCTGTTCCGTGGTTTAGCACAAGGTGGGTCATGGATATGTTTAGATGAATTCAACCGTATTGATATTGAGGTGTTATCGGTCATTGCCCAGCAATTATTAACACTAAGAGAAGGAAGAATTACGAAGAAAACGCATATTAATTTCATGGGTATAACCATACCACTGGTGGATCATCACGTCATTATCACCATGAATCCCGGTTACGCCGGTCGTACGGAGCTGCCTGATAACCTTCAAGTCTGCTTTCGACCTGTCAGTATGATGGTTCCTAACTACGCATTAATTGCAGAAATTATGTTGTTTGCGGAAGGTTTCGGTGATGCTAAAAATTTAAGTCGTAAAATGTGTAAATTATATATTTTGTGTTCAGAGCAACTGTCTCAACAGCCTCATTATGACTACGGATTAAGAGCCGTTAAGAGTGTGTTGGTCATGGCAGGAGGTCTGAAGCGTGCCAATCCAAATACCCCTGAAGATCTCGTCTTGATACGAGCCCTGCGAGACAGTAATGTACCTAAGTTCTTGGCTGATGATTTACCATTATTCGCTGCTATTGTACAGGATTTATTCCCTGGAGTTGAAATCCCTTCGAATGATTATGGTGAGTTGCAAGTAGCATTAGAGGAAGAGATTGTCAAAGCTGGATTACAAAAAGTACCAAAATTTATTGGTAAAGTCATTCAAATGTTTGATATATTCAATATTAGATTCGGTGCGACCCTCGTGGGTCCAGCCGGCACCGGCAAATCCACTTGCTATCGCATATTAGCGGCATTAATGACAAATTTAAGAGAAAAAGGTTCACCTAATCCAGAATTTCAAAAAGTACGTTTTCGTATCTTAAACCCTAAGTGTATTACCATGGGTGAACTGTATGGTGAGTTCAATCCACTTACTCAAGAATGGCACGATGGATTAGCATCCTCAATAATGCGTGAGTATGTGGCGGAAGAAAATGATGATAAACGTTGGACCGTCTTTGATGGTCCTATTGATGCCTTGTGGATTGAGAACATGAATACGGTCCTGGATGATAACATGACTCTTTGCCTGGCTAACGGACAAAGAATTAAACTGAAAGCAGAAATGAAATGTTTGTTTGAAGTGAATGATTTGGCCGTTGCATCACCTGCTACCGTCTCTCGTATCGGTGTGGTGTACATGACTCCTACGGACCTTGGTTGGTTCCCATATGTACAGTCATGGGTAAATTTTGCTCCAATGAATGAATTACCCGCTGCTCTAACGGATAGAATATTATTATTATTTGATAAATTATTTGGAAAAGGTATGGCAAATCAACGCAAAATGTACAAGGAACCCATTGAAACCGTCGATATTCAGTTAGTAATCGCGATGTGTCAATTGTTCCAATCATTATATTCCAAAAATAACGGCGTCAACTTTTCTGCACCATCAAACGAGTTGCTTGCACTATTAGATAAAGTGTTCTTCTTCTGTTATGTGTGGACCGTTGGTGCGCCTTGTAGTGATAGCTTCTGGGAACCATTTGCTGAACATGCTCGTGAATTATTTGAGGAATTATGTCCATCGCTTGGTTTGCCAGGTGCTGGTACGGCGTTTGATTATTTTGTCAATGTCAAAGAGTCCCGCTTTCAAGATTGGTCTTCGATCGTTCCCGCCTTCAAATACAACGAAACATTACCTTATTTCTCATTAATGGTTCCTACTGTGGACACCTGTCGCTACTCATATGTCATGAAGACGTTGCTTACCGTAGACAAGCCTTGCTTCATCACCGGTGTCACTGGTACTGGTAAAACGGTTGCCGTGCAATCATTATTGAACTCATTAGTTCCTTCCGTTGAAGATGGTGGTATGGGTGTTGTGCCAGTATTCATGAATTTTTCGGCACAAACAAAATCAATTGTGACCCAAATGACTATTGAGAGCAAACTAGAAAAGAAACGCAAGAATCTGTTAGGTGCACCATCTGGTCGCAAAGCGGTGGTTTTTGTTGATGACGTCAATATGCCATTAGTTGAAACCTATGGTGCACAAGCTCCTATTGAGTTGTTACGCCAATTCTTAGATCACAAAGGATTTTATGATCGTGATAAATTATTTTGGAAGGAGTTAGTTGATGTGGTGTTATTTGTTGCATCTGCACCTCCAGGAGGTGGTCGTGCTGTTGTTACACCCAGATTCACTCGTCATTTTAACGTCTTATGCATGCCTCCTGCATCTCCTACGTGCTTAACAATGATATTTAATTCCATACTGGGTGGTTTCTTAGACTTGAAATTTGAAAATGAGGTCAAAGCATTATGTAACGGACTGGTGCAAGCAACCATCGAGGTGTACTCACGTATATCCGTGGAGCTGCTACCTACACCATCTAAGTTCCATTATACCTTCAACCTAAGAGATATTAGCAAAGTGTTCCAAGGTGTCTTGATGATCAGACCTAGAAAATGTCAGGCAGCAGAAACTATGGTGAGATTGTGGGTTCATGAAAGCCAACGGATCTTTTATGACCGTTTAATTAATACACAAGATCAAAAATGGTACAAAGGAGTCATGGTTGAGTTGTGCAGTAGATACCTGAAATCTCCATTTAGTGAAGAGGATTTGTTTGCAAAACCAATCATCTTCGCTGACTTCATTAAACCTGATGCCGATCCTAGATTTTACGAGGAAATCAAAGATTCTACCAAGCTCACAGCGGTGTTGAATGACATGTTGGACAACTACAACGCTTCCTTCCCTACCCAAATGAACCTAGTATTCTTCGAAGATGCATTGATTCACGCAACAAGAATCTCGCGAATCCTACGTCAACCGCGTGGTAATGCAATGTTGATTGGTGTTGGTGGTTCAGGCAAGCAGTCTCTCACCAGAATATCCGCATTTGTGGCGAATATGGCGTGTATTAACATTGAAATCAATCGTGGCTACGGCATCAATGAGTTCAGAGAGGACATCAAGAAGTTAATGTTACGCACCGGTGTCAATGGTCAAGACACTGTATTCTTATTCACCGATACACAAATTGTAGTAGAAACAATGTTGGAGGATTTGAATAATATTTTGAACACTGGTGAAGTGTCCAACCTGTTCCCTGCTGACGAGACTGATCGCATCGTTTCTGATATGATTGCGGTATGTAAAGCCGATGGCATTGCAGAGACGCGTGACAACTGTTTAGCTCATTTTATTTCACGTATTCGTGATAAATTACACATTGTGTTATGCATGAGTCCCGTGGGTGATGCCCTGCGTATCAGATGCCGTCAATTTCCATCATTAATTAACTGTACAACCATTGACTGGTTCCACGGATGGCCAGAGGTAGCACTCGTGTCCGTTGCGGGACGATTTTTAGGTGACTTAGAATTGCCATCTGAAGACATCCGGAAAAGTGTTGTTGCAATCGCTGGATTCGTTCATCGCTCAATCGAAGATACCAGTGAGAAATTCTTTAATGCTTTACGTCGTCGTGTGTATACCACACCAAAATCCTATTTAGATTTAATTAATTTATACATGTCAATGTTGAAAGGGTTGCAAGATGTGGTGGAAGTAAAGTGTGATCGCATGAAGGTTGGTGTGCGTAAATTGAAGGAAACCAATGATATTGTGGACTCTTTACGTGGCGATTTAATTAAATTAGAACCAATTTTAAAGCAGAAAACAATTGAAACAGAGGAGTTATTAGCGAAAGTCGCCCAGGATTCTGCCGAAGCGAATGAAGTAGCATTGAAAGTTGGTCAAGAAGAGGCGATTGTTGGTAAACAGGCAGCTGAAACAGCTGCGGTTGCTGCGGATGCCCAGAAAGATCTAGATCGTGCATTACCAGCATTAGAGAGTGCTGTCAAGGCGTTGAAATCATTGACCAAAGCAGATATCACAGAGGTGAAGTCCTTCACGAATCCTCCTAATGCTGTGCGTGTCGTCATGGAAGCGGTCTGTGTATTGCTAGGAGAGAAGCCTGACTGGGATACCAGTAAGAAATTATTAGGCCGGAGTGATTTCATGGATTTATTAACTGGTTACGATAAAGATAACATCCAAGAGAAGCGTTTGAAGACGTTACGTAAACAATACATTCCCGTGGATGAAATGCAACCTGATACCGTGCAAAAAGTTAGTAAAGCTGGACTTGGTTTATGCTTATGGGCTCGTGCTATGGATGTATACGCTGACGTAGCCAAAGAAGTTGAGCCTAAAAAACAACGTTTAGCAGAAATGAATGCGCAATTAGCCATTACAACTGCCGCGTTGAAAGAAAAACAGGATCAACTCAAGAAAGTTATGGATAAAGTGGCTGCATTACAAAAATTATGTGATGAAACAGTTGCTGAAAAGGATCGTTTACAACACGAATCAGATCTCACCGCTAAGCGATTAGTACGCGCCGAGAAACTGATTAATGGATTGAACAGTGAAGGTGTACGCTGGAAAGAGAACATTACCACATTAACCACTGAAAAAATTAATTTAATAGGTGATTGTTTCTTGTCGTGTGCTTGCATCAGTTACTATGGCGCCTTCACTGGTGTGTACCGCGATGAATTATGCGATACGTGGTTAAACCGCGCTAATATACTTGGTATTCCAGTATCCCAAAAGTTTTCATTGGCTTACACACTTGGTGATCCAGTGAAGATCAAGCAATGGCAGACACAGGGTCTTCCCACCGATTCCGTGTCCGTGAACAACGCCATACTCGTTGACAAATGTCGCAGATGGCCGTTGATGATCGATCCACAAATGCAAGCGAATCAATGGATCCGTAAAATGGAAGAGAAGAATAGTATCATGATAAGTACGATGCGTAATTCCAATCTTTTACGTGTTCTTGAAAATTGTATCCGTTTAGGGAAGCCACTATTACTGGAAGATCTTAGTGAGCAAATGGAACCAGCGCTTGAACCAGTGCTACAGAAAGCAGTATTTAAAATTGGTTCCCGAGTATTGATACGTCTAGGTGACACTGACGTCGACTACGACTCCAATTTCAAGCTATACATGACAACCAAGCTACCCAATCCTCATTACTTGCCTGAAGTATGCATCAAAGTCACCATTATTAACTTCACCGTCACCATGAAGGGTCTGGAGTCACAATTACTAGGAGATGTAGTACGTATGGAGCGACCAGATATTGAAGAGAAAAAGGTCGCATTAATGCTTCAAATGGCAGAAGATAAAAAGCAATTACAAATGTTAGAAGCCAAGATATTACAAATGTTATCCGAGTCCGAAGGAAATATATTAGATGATGAAGTTTTGATTAATACATTATCTGAGTCTAAGCTAACGGCTATTGCCATTGGTGAACGTGTAACGGAAGCGGAAGCTACCGAAGCAGAAATCAATGAAGCAAGATCCCGATACATGGAGGTAGCAACACGAGGATCTATTATATACTTCGTCATTGCTGATCTCGCTACAATCGATCCCATGTACCAGTACTCACTCGCGTACTACGCCGCGATGTTCCAACGTTGTATTGCAGAAAGTGAAAAGAGTTCAGACTTAGGTACAAGATTAAAATCGATTGTGGATTACGCCACGATGGTTATCTACGAGAATATCTGTCGTGGATTGTTTGAAAAGGATAAAATATTGTTTTCCGCTGCTATATGCTTCCAAGTACTGCGTAATGCGGGTGAAATAAGTGATATTGAATGGAATCTGTTTGTTCGTGGTGCTGGTGTTGTAGATCGTAAATTACAGCCTCCAAATCCCTATCCGGATGTTATTACACCACCTATGTGGGATATGATCACTACGATTGAAGCACAATGCGTGTTTGTAACGACGGCGGACACGGAAGAGAAGAAAGCTAAAGAGAATGAGGACGATGCGGATGGTAAAGAGGAAGAATTTATTCATTATTTCTCCAATCCAACTCCGTTCAAGGGATTAGCGTATTCGTTGAAATCAGAAGGTGTTGGAGAGGACAGTGATTGGCAGACGTGGATGGAAAGCAATAACATCATGACTGACGAGTTACCAGAGCCATTCCAGGCCAGTGTTAACTCATTCCAACGGCTATTACTCGTTAAAACACTGCGAGAAGATAAGTTACAACGTTCAATTGCAACATTTGTGGGTCAAAAGTTAGGTCCTAAATTTGCTCAATCACCAGCTAATTCCATCGAGAATGTCTACAAAGACTTGGACAACAAGACGCCTTGCATCTTCATCCTCTCGACCGGTGCCGATCCAACGAACATGTTACTGCGATTTGGAAAAAAACAAAATTATGGTGATAGAATGCATATCGTATCACTGGGTCAAGGCCAAGGACCTATTGCAACGGCTTTGATTGAGAATGGAACCAAAACGGGTGACTGGGTCGTATTGCAGAACTGCATGTTGGCCAGGTCATTCATGCCTGATTTGGATCGCATCATCTTTGAACTACAGGAACGTTGCAAGACACCTGGAGGCGGTGGTGTTCATCCAGATTTTAGATTATATCTAACCTCCGCCCCTTGTGATTACTTCCCTGTATCTATTCTTCAAAACGGTGTCAAGATGACGAACGAACCACCTAAAGGATTCCGTGCAAATCTGTTGCGTTCATTCGGTAATCTCATCAAGGAGGAAGACTACGAAGGATCCGGTATTAAAACCCACGAATGGAAGAAATTAGTTACGGGATTAGCATTTTTCCATGCTAATATTCAAGAAAGGCGCAAGTTTGGTCCGTTAGGTTGGAATATCCGTTACGCTTTTGATGAAAGTGATTTTGAAACAAGTATTGCTGTCTTACGACGATTTTTAGATGAGCAAGAGGTGGTACCATGGGATGCTTTGAACTATGTGACCGGCCATATCAACTATGGTGGTAGAGTCACAGATGACTGGGATCGACGCTGTTTGATGAACGTGTTGTCCATTTACATGGTACCAGACACTCTGAAAGACGGATATCATTTCTCTAAATCTGGTACTTATTACTGTCCTCCAGTTGGTTCACTAAGTGATTTATATGCGTATTTCGACAAGCTTCCAGTGACTGACGAGCCAGAAGTATTCGGTATGCATGAAAATGCCAACGTGACCTTCAACACCAACGAATCACTCACCTTAATGGCTACATTGTTATCATTACAACCCCGTTCAAGCGGTGGTGGTAGTGGTAAGACAAGTGATGACGTTGTCATTGATCAAGCCACAGTATTTGAGCGACAATGTCCTGATCTATTACTGGTGGATGACGCAGGTCCTACCACCTTCGTTATTCAATCCAATGGACTAATGACGTCACTTGCTATTTGCTTGGATCAAGAAATGATAAAATTTAATCGTTTAATATCCAAGATGAAGAGCTCGTTGCGTGATATCAAGAAGGCGATTTATGGCATGATTGTGATGTCATCGGACTTGGATGCGATGTATACATCGTTCTTACGCAATCAGGTACCAAGTATATGGGAAAAGGTATCTTTTGCATCATTAAAAACATTAGGAAGTTGGGTAACGGATTTATTATTCCGAGTTCAATTCATGCGTACGTGGTTACATAATGGTGAACCAGCCGCATTCCCGCTACCAGTGTTCTTCTTCCCACAAGGCTTTATGACTGCGTCATTACAAACCTTTGCCAGAAAACACATGGAAGCTATTGATGGACTCAATTTTAAGTATGAGGTACTGAAGCAAACAGTAGAAGAGTTGACCGAATCCCCCGAAGATGGAGTGTACATATATGGCTTGTATCTAGAGGGTGCTAGATTCGATCAAACTGAAAACATTGTCATGGATTCCAGACCGTTGCGCATGTATGATATGCTGCCAGTTATACACTTCATACCAGCAGTGAATCATAAACAAGCACCCAACACTTACTCCTGCCCCGTATATAAGACCGCGGTTAGAAAGGGTGTATTGAGCACCACCGGCATGAGTACCAACTTCGTTGTCAATATCGAGTTGCCTATTCATAAGGACGACTCTGAGCAGAAGTGGACACTGGCGGGATGCGCGGCGCTGTGCAACTTGACCGATTAGACCAAGTATTTCTCGTATTTATTGTATTTATTAACCAAAAAACTTAGTATTTCTTCAATTTTAGACGAAAAATTAAAAAAATAGCGGTCCCGGCCTTTAACCGGTACGAATTCGAAAGCGGTCTCATAAGTGACTCATCATAGTACCATACCAAAATAGTGAAAATGCGTTGGTTTTTGCTGCTTGCGCTATCTGTGGGGCTTGTGACATCGCTCCGAGTGAGTAACAAGTGGCTAACTAGCACGATAGCAAGTCTTGCGATACTCACATCGCCTGGTACGCACTCGCTCGCTCATACTCGCACATACGCACTTGTTCCATTACTTACTTACTCACACAATTACTCGTTCAGGAGCATCATTTGGTATTGAGCAGCAGTATAAACTGCCACCGATTGACCGTAAGGATCCAAATCGATGTCAATTGCAGAGCAGTTCCATGGGACAAGCTAATGCTGCACGCGACAAGCTGTATGATCTACGTGAGTGTGATTTAAAAGGACAAGGTGAACATCCACTCACTTACTCTTTTACTCACTCTTTTACTAACTCACTCACGTAAAAGATGGATCAGGAAAAGATTTGTCTGGAGTAATTGCAGCAAATGCAGATTTTTCTGGTATCAATTTTAAAGATGCACAATTATCGAAAGCATTCGCCAGAAATAGTAAATTTGTCGGTGTAGATTTTACAAATGCAATATTGGATCGAATTTCATTTGATGGTTACTTACTCACTAACTCGCTTACCCACTTACTTACTTATTCACTCACTTACTCGCACACGTACTCAGGTTCTGATATGAGGAAGTCGCTATTCATCAACGCTGTGTTGTCAGGAACTACATTCACAGACTCAAACTTACAAGATACTGATTTCAGTGACGCATATTTGGGGCCTTTCGATATCAAGAATCTTTGTGCGAATCCAACTTTGACAGGAACGAATCCGGTGACGAACAAGGACTCGAGGGAGTCCGCGGGCTGTTTGGACCTATAATTTCATGTAAATAAAGAAATAAATGATAATATATACACGTTACTTTTACAATAAAATAATAATTATATTCATTCACTTTTTACCAATAATTGTTCTATGTCTAGGATCTGTCTCAATGGTAGTAACATCCTTGAACCCCGCCATTCTCATCGCTTCCTCTACGTTGTACGAGTAATATTGATCCGAATGGGGCTCGGTGGACTTCATAAGAGTGAAAAGTACTGGCGGTAAGTTCTGAATAACTGCTGATTTAGGGTTGTTGTCCGTGATGGCAATCACGCCGTTTGGCGCGGTAATACGATACATCTCCGACAGTATCATGTCACTGTGATCAAGTAAGTGAGGGTTAATAAGTGATTGTGTATGAATCATTACCTGTTATCAGATGGTAGTTCATGAAACATGAATGAGATGGAAGTTAGATCGTACGCGTTGCTTTTAAGACCAGTATTCTCAGCATTTGCATAAATCCATTTAATCTTTCTAGCCGTTGATGCTGTGAACTTCGACAGTAAAATATCATCAACTTCACTGAACTCACTATTGTCTACGCCCTTCAGAACTCGATTTTGTCTGGCGAGTGCCACACTCAGAAAGTACGGAGATAAATCTAACCCATCAACGGACTTAATAGAGTCAAAGTATTGTGAGAGGTAGAATGTGCTAATCCCCACGGAACAGCCGATATCAATAGCATTTTTTGGTTTTTTAATTTTGTTTTTACTTAAGTACTCATTAACTGCATCTAGAAATGAATATCGTAATTTATCTTGAGCCTCAATAGCACTGCGTGAGTGAGTTAGTAAGCGAGTGAATGAGTAAGTATATAGACGGGTAAATATGTTACCTATAGCCATCTTTTGGCCATACTCGTAATGCCATTGATAATGTGGCACTTTCACATTCATGCGCTGCTTGAAAGTTTAGATTTCCTTCATCATAAGCATGAAACTCTTGAGTATAGTACCTAAAATTATAATAGTGCGTTAGTGTGTCACAAAGAGATAAATAGGTGCACAGTACCCAGGATACGACAGAGGAGCCTCCTTCACAATGTCATCTAAATTGCTTTGAAATAAATTTTGATATTTTTGTGCAATTTTCACCGAATTAATCCATGGAATTCCATTCGACTCCGCAGTTTTAATCAATGTTGAGCGCGCTAACGGCTTCATGAGACCGAATAATGGCTTGAAATTAATAAGCATGTTAACGAATAGCGACAACACGTCATCATTTCCCGCCCAGCGGGGCTTGGAGCTGGTCTCACTAAGTGCGTTAAACACTCGGCGAGGTGTAGACAGAGTACTTGTAGGCAACCGCGAAAAGCCGCGCGAGAGCAAGAAACACGTTGAAAGCGCGATTAAACACAAAATTTCACGCATTTTTTTACCTCTTCGACTACCTACGCCTTATTTTTTTAATTTTTTTTCTGCCGGTACCGCACCGGTATGATATTTAGGCACTTGGTACCATCAATTATGATTTACTGCAGAAAGTGAGGAGAGAAGTCGGGAAATAACACATCGTTTGTAAGAATGATACAAGAAAAATACACCTTAATAATGTCTCATTTTTGTCAATTCGGGTGGAATTACTTGGTTTGCGCCTTTCAGTATTTCAATCAATTCTTTCGCCATTCTTGCGTGTTTATCAGTAAAAAACGTTACTGCTAATCCCTGTGCACCAGCTCGCCCAGTACGACCAATTCTGTGCACATAATCCTCAATATTATTGGGCATATCAAAATTAACCACCATTCTAACATTTGGTACATCTATACCACGAGCTGCAACATCGGTGGCAACTAATATAGGTGTTCTTCCACTTTTAAATTCTGCCAATGCATTATCTCGATCTCTTTGACTCTTGTCGCCGTGAATGTCGTTTACTCGATGTCCTTCTCTACTCAATGAGCTAGTAAGTGATCGAGCACCAACTTTGGTCTCTACAAAAATAATAACTCTTTGATCACTACTGAATCCTTTTAAATGATCTAGTAATTTCATATATTTATCACGGTCAGTACAGACCTCGATGACTTGCTTGATCATCACGTTTGCACTAGTTTCTATGTTACCAACGTACACTTGGTAAGGATTAGTTTGGAATTGTCGCGATAGTAATTGAACTTCCTTTGGCCACGTTGCGGACCACATAAGTGTTTGACGATCAGGACGAATTTGGGATACAATTTGTCTTATTTGTGGTTCAAAACCCATATCTAACATGCGATCGGCTTCATCCAATACCAGGTAAGTGACACGTTTAAGGTTAGTATTACCACTTTGTAGATGATCTAGTAATCTTCCTGGACATGCAATTACTATTTCTACACCCGATCGAAGATCTCTTAACTGCGAATCCTTTGGTACACCGCCATATATTGCTGTGTTCTTAACACTACTAGATGCGCCAAATTTATCGCATTCTTTCTTAACTTGCATAGCTAATTCTCTAGTTGGTTCGAGCACCAATACAATAGGACCATCACCAGGCTCTAAGTATGCTTGTGCATTAATATGAATCATAGCGGGGAGTAAAAATGCTAATGTTTTTCCAGAACCAGTTGCTGATATACCAATCATATCACGTCCTGCTAAAGCCATAGGCCAACCTTGTGATTGAATTGGTGTCGGAGCTTTAAATCCTTGTTTAACAACTTCTTTATGTACATATTCAGGCATTGATGCCTCTTCAAATGTATAACATGGTGTGGGAATACCATCACCTATAACAGTAATACCTTTATCACGTCTCCAATCACTTGATTCCTTTTCGGAACGTTTTGTAACAGCTGGATGTGGAATATAAAAATTCTTTTCAAATACTGGTAATTTAGACAAATCCCAATTAATTTTTTCTAATTTATCGAACGAATTGCCACCAAATTTATCTCTGGAAGGACCAGTACTCGATGG
>JACCDO010137187.1_pt1 | contig 19040 bp, 18 predicted proteins | sample 7446101 | NCBI WGS metagenome assembly JACCDO01 (sample SAMN15323440, study PRJNA562643) | freshwater metagenome | isolation source: river surface water | place: USA:Blue River Watershed | collected 2017-08-16 | reverse complement strand
GCCGCCGTGCTCGTCATCGATGTCCTGCCCAACGGCAATCTCGTGATCGAGGGCGTGCGCGTCGTCACCTTCTCCGGCGAGACCCAGTATGTCGTCCTGCGCGGCATCGTGCGCCCCGAGGATATCGCCCGCGATAACAGCGTCGTCTCCACCAACGTCGCCGATGCCCGCATCGAGTTCCACGCCGAAGGCGCGCTCTCCGAGGCGCAGAAGCGCGGCTGGCTGGCCAAGGCCTACGAGAAACTGCGCCCGTTCTGACCCGCCCGGCGCCCCGCCCGGGCCGCCCCCAGGAATCTTCCGAACATGACGTTCACCTCTGCCAACTCCGCCTCCGCCTCGCTCCGGCCGCTCCTCGCCGCCGCGCTGCGGACGGGTTTCCGCCGCGCCGCCCTCCGGCTGCTCGCCGTTGCCGGGCTCGCGACCTGCGCGCACGCCTCCCGCGTCAAGGATCTCACCCTCGTCGAGGGCGGCCGCGACAATCAGCTCGTCGGCTACGGCCTCGTGGTCGGTCTCGCCGGCGACGGCGACAGCAACGCCATCGCCACGCTCCGCAGCGTCTCGAATCTCCTCCAGCGCTACGGCCTCACGGTCAACGCCTCCGACATCAAGGCCAAGAACACCGCGGCCGTGATGATCACCGCCGAGATCGGCGCCTTCCTGAAACCCGGCGCGCGCATCGATGTGAACGTCGCCTCGATGGGCGATGCCAAGACCCTCCAGGGCGGCGTGCTCCTGCAGACGCCGCTTCTCGGGGCCGATGGCCGCGTCTACGCCGTCGCGCAGGGCCCCGTGGCGATCGGCGGCTTCCTCGGCGGCACCGGCGGTGCCGGCGGCGCCACCGTGCAGAAGAATCATCCGACCGTCGGCAACATCTCCAGCGGCGCGATCATCGAGCGCGAGGTGCCGGCCAATTTCGTGCAGGACAACGTCGTCCGCCTCCTCCTGCACAATCCCGACTTCACCTCCGCCGCGCGCATCGCCGAGGCGATCAATGGCAAGTGGGACGGCATCGCGAATCCGATCGATGCCGCGACCATCAGCGTCGCGATGCCCCCTGGCTTCCGCGGCCGCGACGTCGCCTTCATCGCCGAGCTCGGCCAGATCGAAGCGGCGCCCGACACGCTCGCCCGCATCGTCATCAACGAGCGCACCGGCACGATCGTCGCGACCTCGACCGTCCGCCTCTCGCAGGTCGCGATCGCGCACGGTTCGCTGACCATCACCGTCAGCTCCAACGTCGGCGTGAGCCAGCCGAATTCCTTCAACAACAGCGGCAAGACCACCGCGGTCCAAAGCACGCAAACGGACGTCAACGAGACGAAGGGCGGCTTCCAGATCATCAACGAGCCGCCCTCCATCGAGCGGCTCGCCGCCGCCCTCAACGCCCTCGGCGTCTCCACGCGCGAGATGATGGCCATCTTCCAATCGCTCAAACGCTCCGGCGCCCTCCAGGCCGAGCTCGTGATCAACTGATGAACACTTCCGGTATCTCCAGCATCGGTGGCGCAGCGGCCCGGCCCGACCCGGAGCGCCCGGTTGCCGCCCCGGCCCGCGCCGGCGCTTTCAATGCCGCCGCGCTCCGCCAGGCCGGACCCGCCGAACAGCGCCGCGCCGTCGCCGCGCAGTTCGAGGCCATCCTCGTCCGCCAGCTCATCGGCCCCAGCATGGCCTCGATGCTCGGCGGCTCCACCGGCGGCGTCGCCGGCAGCGTATACGGCGACATGCTCGCCGACTCGATCTCCCAACAACTGACCGCCGGCCCGGGCCTCGGCCTCGGCCGCTACCTCGAACAGCAACTCGCGCCGCGCGCCGCCGCCGCCGGCGGCACCACGGATCAAACCCCCGCCAAGTCATGAGCGTCCCCTGGGAATTTCTGGCCGAACGCCTGCGCGACGAGCTCGCCGACTACGGCGGCCTCCTCCGCCTCTTCGAGGAACAGCAGCTCGCGTTGTTCTCCCGCGATCCCGACACCGTGCTCCGCCTCGCCACCGACATCGAGCACCACGCCTACAATCTCTCGACCACCCGCACCAAGCGCGAGACCGCCGTCGCCGCCTTCGCCGAGGCGCACGGCCGCCCCACGACGTCCTCGCTCCGCTCGATGCTCGACCTGATCGAGCCCGATGCCCGCCCGCTGCTCGAGGCGCTCATCAACGAGGTAAATCTGCTCCTGCACCGCGTGCGCCGCACCAGCCGGCACAACCACACGCTGCTCGCCCGCGCCGTCGAGGTGCATCAGGAGACGCTCCAGCAGCTGCGGCCCAACGCCTTCACCAAGACCTACTCGCCCGCCGGCCGCCTCTCGGTCGCCGGCACCCAGACCGCCTCGACGCTCCGCGTCGCCGGCTGAACGCACGTCCATGTCCGGCCTCTACGCCAGTCTCAATCAGTCGGTGAAATCCCTCACGGCGCAAAGCCGCGGGCTCGAGATCGCCGGCAAGAACCTGGCCAACGTCAACAACCCCGCCTACGCGCGCCAGCGCGTGATCTTCGGAGACCGCGGCACGGTCGTGACGCCCACCGGCAGCGAGAGCCTCGGTCTCGAGGCGCTCGCCGTGCAGCACGTGCGCGATGCGCTGCTCGACCGGCAGGTCATGCGCGAGATCGCGCTCAAGGCGTCGTTCGAGACGGAGCAGAGCGGCTACCAGCGCGCCCAGGCCGGCCTCGGCCAGAGCATCGACCGCAGCGCTTCGGCCTGGACCGCTACCGGCACCACCGATCAGGGCATCGCGGTGGCACTCGACGACTTCTTCAACGCGTTTCAGAGCTTCGCCGCCCGGCCCAGCGACACCGGCGAGCGCCAGACCCTCCTGCACAAGGCCGACATCCTCGGCGACCGGCTGCGCCTCGCCGATGGCCGCATCGCCCAGGTGCAGCACGATCTCAGCGCCGGCGTGGAGCAGGACGTCACCGAAGCGAACCGCCTGCTCACCGCGATCGCCGAACTCAACGGCCAGATCGGGCGCTTCGAGATCAACGCACCGGGCACCGCGGCCGACCTGCGCGACCAGCGCCAGGCCAAGCTCGAACAACTCGCCGCCAAGCTGCCCGTGGAGCTGCGCGACACCGCTTCCGGCCAGTTCGATGTCTTTGCCCGCGATGCCGACGGTGCCGAAGTGCCGCTCGTCACACTCGCGGTCGTCAACGGCCGCGTCGCCTTCGACGGCAACCAGCTCACGCTCGACGGCGGGACCGTGCTCGCGCCGAGCTCCGGCTCGATCAAGGGCGCGCTCAATGCCCGCGACGGCGCGGTCCAGACGCTGCGCAATGACCTCGACCTCCTGGCCCGCCAGTTGGTCACGGCCGTCAACGAGGCCTACAATCCCACCGGGACGACCGGCAATTTCTTCAACCCGGCGGGCACGACCGCCGGCGCCATCGCCCTCGAGCGCACGCTGACGCCGGCCGCGCTCAAGGCCAGCGACGGTGGCGCCGCGGGCGACAACGCGATCGCCCTCGCGGTCGCCCGGCTCGCCGGCACCGAGTTCTCCACCGCCGGCGGCGACCTCATCGACGGCACCTTCTCCGGACATTTCAGCAAGACCGTCGGTCGCCTCGGCCAGGCCCTCGCCGCCGCCAACGCGCGCACGGAGGACCAGTCCAACGTCGAGCGGCTGGTGCGTTCCCAGCGCGACGGCGTGAGCGGTGTCTCCCTCGACGAGGAGATGGCCGATCTCATGAAATTCCAACGCGCCTTCCAAGCGTCGTCGCGCGTGTTCTCCACCATCGACGAAATGCTCGATCTCGTCGTCAACCGCCTCGGCCGCTGATCCCGCCTTCCGCCATGCGCATCACCAACAACACGGTCTCCGAGAGCATCGTCCGCCAGATCCAGCTCCTGGGCAACCAGCAGGCGAAGCTCCAGACGCAGGTCGCGACCGGCCAGCGGATCTTCAATCCCGAGGACGATCCTTCCGCCGTCGGCCGCGTGCTCAACCTCGAGAGCGAACAGCGCCGCATCGAGCAATTCACCCGCAACGCCGACCGCGCCCTGGAGATCAGCCAGGCTTCCTTCTCCGGCTTGCAGCAGCTCAAGAAGGTCTCCGACCGCGCCGCCGAAATCGGCACGCTCGGCTCCGGCGCGATCACCCCGGAGGCCGCCCGCGCCTACGCCTCCGAAGTCGACCAGCTCATCGAGCAATCCCTGCAGTTCGCCAACACCCGCTTCCGCAACGAATATCTCTTCGCCGGCACCGCGGTCGACACGACTCCCTTTGTCGCGAGCCGCGGCGCCGGCGGCCAGGTCACGGCGGTCGATTACGCGGGCAACACCGGCCGCGCTTCAGTCGCGCTCTCCGAAAGCACCGAGATCGCCCCCGGCGTGAGCGGCGACACCAACCTGAATCTCCGCGACTTCCTCTCCGGCCTTGTCGCCCTCCGCGATGCCCTCTCCGCCAATGACTACAACGCGGTCATGGACGTCCAGGCCGACCTGATCGGCGCCGAGGATCATATCGTTTCCGCCCTCGCCGAGCACGGCGGCGTGCAGACCCGCATCGAAGCCAACCGCACGCAGCAGGAGGATCGCACGCAAAACCTCGAGGAGCTGATCGGACGCGAGACCGACGCCGATCTGCCGGTCACCATCGTGCGTCTGAACCAATCCCAAACCGCCTACCAGGCCGCCCTCCAGTCCGCCGCCAACATCATGCGCGTCTCGCTCCTCGATTACATCAACTGATCCCCCTTCACCGCCTCCACCCATGAAAGTCGTCCCCGAACTCTTCCCGACCGACCTCGACACGCCACCTTCGAACGAACTCGAGCTGCCGCAGGGTCTCATCGGCTTCGCCAACTACACGCGCGCCGAGCTCCTCTATCTCCCCGATCATCTGCCCTTCCTCTGGATGAAACTGCACAGTCCCAAGGACGACCTGCACTTCATCGTGATCGAGCCGGGCGGGATCATCCCCGGCTACGAACCCGAGATCTTCGACACCGATGCCGAGCTCCTCGATCTCCGCGATCCCGCCGAGGCGATGATCCTCAACATCGTGACCCTCCGGCGCCAGAATCCCGTCGAGGCCACGGTGAACCTCATCGGCCCCGTCGTCGCCAACCGGCGCACGCGGGTCGGGCGCCAGCTCGTGATCTCGAACTACTCGCGCTTCAGCGCGAATCACCACCTCGTCGAAAACCCGCAGGCGCTCTACGCCCGCACAGCCTGACCACACGCCATGCTCGTCCTATCCCGTCGGGTCAACGAGGCGATCGTCATCGGCGATTCCATCGAGATCCGGATCACGCGGATCGAAGGTGACGTCGTGAAAATCGGCATCCAGGCGCCGCGCGACATCGCGATCTTCCGCAAGGAAGTCCTCACCGAAATCTCCGCCAGCAACCAGGCCGCCGCCGTCCGCCCGCCCGCGGGCGCGCTGCCGGCTCTGCCCCGCAAACCTGCCGCCCCGCTCGTCCGGCCGGCATCGCATCCTGCCGCCTGAACCACAATCGGGCCTTCCACCTCCAATCTCTCACCCTAACCACTTTCCGCCATGAGCGTCATCAACACCAACATCCAGGCCATCGCCGGCGCCCGCACCCTTTCCCGCAGTCAGGAAATGCTCGGCCGTTCGCTCACGCGCCTCTCCTCCGGCTCCAAGATCGTCAACCCGTCCGACGATGCCGCCGGTCTCGCCGTCTCCGAGAAACTCGACGCCCAGAGCCGGCGCGTGAAGGCCGCCACGACCAACGTCCAGAACGCCATCTCCTACGTGCAGACCGCCGACGGCTTCATGAGCGGGATGACCAAGATTCTCTCGCGCATGAGCGAGCTCGCGATCCTCGCGAAGGACGTGACCAAGAACGACAGCGACGTGGATCTCTACCAGCAGGAGTTCACCGCGCTGCAGGAACAGCTCCGCGCGACCATCGGCGGCACGACCGCCGAAGTCGGCGGCAGCGCCGATGTCGAGACGCCGCTCGGCGCGTTCAACGGCATCACCCTCTTCGGTTCCTCCGCCGAGCCGCTCTCCGTCACGATCGGCCAGGCCGTCGGGCAAAACATGGTCATCGAGGAGTCGAATCTCCGCACCGGTGCGATGCTCGAAATCATCCGGCAGGATTCCTCCGGCGCCTACACGCTCGAGTCGGCCGACGGTGATGCGATCCAGAAGATCACCGACGCGATCCAGCACATCGCCCAGCAGCGCGCATCCCTCGGCGCCGCCCAGTCCCGCCTCGAGCTCGCGTCCACGACGCTCGACATCGAGTTCGAAAACCTCTCGTCCGCCATCTCACGGATCCGCGATGTCGATGTCGCCGAGGAGTCGACCAACTACGCCCGCTACAATATCCTCGTGCAGTCCGGCACCGCCATGCTCACCCAGGCGAACCAGATGCCGAACTCCGTCCTGAAGCTCCTCCAAGCCTGAGGTAAGCGGCGGGCCGGCGACCCGTCGGGCGCAGGCCCCATCCGGCCCGCAGCGGTCGCAGTTTGCCGGCGGCGCCGCGGCGCCCGTTTGCGGCTTGGCCCCCCGGCCAAAGCGGATTTGCTTGGCCTGCAATGTTCACGGGCATCGTCGAGGAAACCGGGAAAGTCATCGCCTTCACGCCGCAGGCCGAGGCGTGGCGCCTCTCCATCGCTGCGCAGGCGGCCCTGGTGGACCTGGCGCCCGGCGACAGCATCGCGGTCAACGGCTGCTGTCTCACGACGGTCGCCTCCGACGCGACGACGCTGCACTTCGACGTGCTGGAGGAGACGCGGCGGCTGACGAATTTCTCCGCCCTGGCCCCCGGAGCCCTGGTGAATCTCGAACGCAGCCTCCGCTTCGGCGGCAAGGTGGGCGGACATTTCGTGACCGGCCACATCGACGCCCAGGGCGTCGTCGAAGTCTTCGAGGCCCGCGGCAAGGATTTCTATGTGCGGGTGCGCGTGCCGGACGGTATGACGCGTTACATCGTCCACAAGGGCAGCATCGCACTGGACGGCATCTCGCTGACGATCGCGGAGGTGTCCGACACCGCCTTCGCGGTCTGGATCATCCCGCACACCCGGACCGTGACCAACTTGCGGGAGAAGCGGGTGGGGGACCGGGTGAACTTGGAATTCGACTTGCTCGGCAAGCACGTGGAAAAGCTGCTCGCCACCCGCACCGCCTGACCTGATGCGCACCGCTCTGCTTGCCCTGACCGACGAACTCCGCCGGCTCAAAGCCGCCGGCGTGAAGACCGTGTCGGTGCCGGACGTCACCGTCGCGGAGCTCCGTGCGGCGCTCGCCGCGCGTGGTCCTGGGACCTCCGGCGCTGGATCGGCGGGGCCGAATCTGCCGCCGGCCGCCCCACGGCCCGCAGTGGCGCCGCGGCCTGCACCGGCGGGGGCGCCCGCCGTCCTCAGCCGCGAGTCGGCCCCGGTGCCGGTCCCGCCGCCTACGGTGAAGCCGGCGACGGTGCAGTTGCCCGCGCTGCCGCCGGCGCCGGCGTTCACGCTCCCGGCCGGCGACAAGTCCGCGCGCTGGCAGGCGCTGCTCGATCGCGTGCTGGCCGATCCGACCTGCCAGGCGAGCGTGCGGCCCGGGAAAAAGGTGGTGCTCGGCGTCGGCTCGCTCGAAGCAAAGATCATGTTTGTCGGCGAAGCTCCCGGTGCCGAAGAGGAGATTCAGGGGGAGCCGTTTGTCGGCCCTGCGGGTCAGTTGCTGACCAGGATGATCCTGGGCATGGGGCTGAAACGGGAGGATGTTTACATCGGCAACATCATGAACTGGCGGCCGCAGATGCCGACGGTCGACGGTCGCGAGCAGGTGGGAAACCGCCCGCCGACGGAGGACGAGATGCGTTACTGCCTGCCGTATCTGCGGGCGCAGATCGAGGTCGTGAATCCGGAGCTGCTGGTGGCGCTCGGCTCGACCGCGGCGCAGGGGTTGCTGGGCTTCGGTTCGTTCAAGGCCCTCGGCGACATCCGCGGCCAGTGGCACAGCTTCGCGGGGAAGCCGCTCATGGTGACGTATCACCCGAGTTACATCCTGCGCAACCAGTCGAACCGCTCGAAACGGATGATCTGGGAGGATCTGCTGAAAGTGATGGAGCGGGCGGCGCTGCCGATCTCGGAAAAGCAACGCGGCTACTTCCTCGACAAATGAGCGCGGCACTCGGCGTGGTGACGGTGGCGGTGGCCCTGCTGGCGGCGGCCGGCGGGCGGGCGGCCGAGGCCGCGTTTGACTTCGACCTGCTGCGCAGCCGGGCCCGGACCCTCGCGGCCCAACCCCCGCGCCAGCCGCAAGGCGAGGTGCCGGAGTGGTTGCGAAAGCTGACCTACGACGACCTGCGGAAAATCGCCTTCGAAGGCCGGCGTTCACTCTGGCAGGACCGCAAGCTGCCGTTTCAGGCGCAGTTCCTCCATCCGGGTTTCCTGCTCAATCAGATGGTGCGGATTTCCGAGGTGCGCGGCGGGCGGGAGCGGGCGATCCCGTTTGCGAAGGACTATTTCCAATATCGCGGCGTGCCGACCGGTGAGATCCCGGCGCACATGGGGTTCGCGGGCTTCCGGCTGATGTTCCCGTTTGCAGGGCCCGGCACGCCGCCGAACGAGATCGGCGCGTTTGCGGGCGCGAGCTACTTCCGGTTTCTGCCGCAAGGCGCGCACTACGGCCTCTCGGCGCGCGGCCTCGCGCTCGATACGGCGGAATCGACCCCGGAGGAGTTTCCGCGCTTCACGGAATTCTGGCTCGAGCAGCCCGACGCCAAGGCGACCGCGGTGCGGGTCTTTGCGCTGCTGGAGAGCGAGAGCGTCGTGGGCGCTTACCGGTTCGAAATCGCGCCGGGTGCGGCGACGGTGATGCACGTGCAGGCCACGCTTTTCGCGCGCCGGGCGGCCAAGGTCTTCGGCGTGGCGCCGCTCACGAGCATGTTCTGGTATGGCGAAAACGTGCACTCGCCGACGCGGGATTTCCGGCCCGAGGTGCACGATTCCGACGGCCTGCTGATGCACACCGGGGCCGGCGAGTGGATCTGGCGGCCGCTGGTCAATCCGCGCGCGGTGCGCACCTCGGCGTTTGCCGACGAGAATCCGCGTGCCTTCGGTCTGCTGCAGCGCGACCGGGATTTCGAGAGTTACCAGGATCTGGAGGCCGAGTATCACGCGCGGCCGAGCACGTGGGTCGAGCCGGTGGGCGCCTGGGGCCGCGGTGCGGTGCGGCTGGTGGAGATTCCCACGACGTCGGAGTTCGACGACAACGTGGTGGCGTTCTGGGTGCCCGAGACGCTGCCGGCCCCGGGCCAGCCGATCGAACTCGAGTATCGGCTGCACTGGTTCACGGACCAGATCGCGCCGCCCGCGGGCTTTGTGCGGGCGACGCGGCACGGGCGGACCGCGTATTACGAGGCGGGCATGGAGCGCTTCGTGATCGATTTCGACGGACGGCCGCTGCAGGCGCTGGACGAAGCGGCGAAGCTCGAGCCGGTGGTCGAGGTGGGGCAGGGCGGGAAACTCAATCACGCCTCGCTGCAGAAGAACCGCCTCAACGGCACGTGGCGGCTGGCCTTTACCGTGAAACCGGACGGCTCCGGCCGCGCGATCGACCTGCGGGCATTCCTGCGGCGCGGCACCGACGGACTCACGGAGACGTGGACGTATCTGTGGCAGCCATGAACGACGCGAGCCGGGCCGACGAAGGCAGTCCGCAGCGGCATGCCGCGATCGCGGAGTTCCGCCCCACCACGGGCACGATGGAGCAGTGGAATGCGGCCTACGTGCGCGTCGAGGATTACCTGCGCGCGCACCGCATCCACAACCGGCTGCACCAGAGCCGGCTCATCCTGCAGGTGCTCGAACGCGCGGCGCGCCGGCACGCGGGGAATCCGGCGCTCAACCCCACCGTGCTCGCCGCAGAGGAGATCGAGGCGACGATGGATCTGTGGTTCTCGCAGCTGCTCGCGCGACCGGGCCAGCCCCACGACCGCATCGCGGTGGACGGCCGGCTCGCGCTGCTGCTCTCGGACGGACCGCAGCGCTGGCCCTATGCCTTTCTCGACGAGCAGCAGGTGCCGGATGAATTTGCCGCGGCGATGCAGGCGCGCGTGATCGAGGCGGGGCCGGATATGGCGGTGTCGAGCATGGTGCCGCGGCCGATCGACCTCGGCCCGGTCACGGAAGCGGCGGGCGAGACGATGGAGCGCATCGAGCAGTTCCCGCTCGTGCGCACGCTCCTGCTCTGGCTCGTGTTCGCGGGCGCGCTCGCGGGGATCTTCTACGTCACGCGTTAGTCCGGCTGCATGCGCCTCTTTCTTACCGAACAAATGGACCAGCGGCGCCTGAACCGCCGCCGGTTCCTCTTTTTCTCCGGCATCTTCGCGCTCACGAGCGTGGCCACCTGGTTCATGGCGGACCTGCTGTGGCGGAACGGACTGCACGGCGTGGAGATCGCGCTGCTCGCGCTCTTCGTGATCCTCTTCGCGCACGTGGCGGCAGGCTTCTGCACCGCGATGGTGGGCTTCTACGTGATCAATCGCGGGGGCGACAGTTCGCGGCTCACGGCGACGCTGCCCAATGCCGATACGGCGCCCCTGGCGTCGACCGCGATCGTGATGCCGGTGTTCAACGAGGACGTCAGCCGCGTCTTCGAAGCGCTGCGCGTGATCTACCGTTCGGTGCAGGAGACGCGGAAGCTCGAGCACTTCGACTTCTTCGTCCTCAGCGATTCCAACCAGCCCAACCAGTGGATCCAGGAGGAGACGGCCTGGGTGGAGCTCTGCAAACAGGTCGGCGGTTTCGGGAAGATTTTCTACCGGAAGCGGCGGATCTCGATCAACAAGAAGGCCGGCAACGTGGCGGACTTCCTCCGGCGGTGGGGCCGGCGTTACCGCTACATGATCGTGCTCGACGCCGACTCGATCATGACGGGGCGCGCGCTGGTGCAGCTCGTCGCGCTGATGGAGAAGAATCCGCAGGTGGGCATCATCCAGACCGCCCCGCGGATCGTCAACGGTGAGACGTTGTTCGCGCGCGTGCAGTCCTTCGCGAGCCGGCTCTACAGTCCGCTGTTTCTCGCCGGCCTGAATTACTGGCAGCAGCACGAGGGCAACTACTGGGGGCACAACGCGGTGATCCGCGTGCAGCCCTTCATCGACCACTGCGCGTTGCCCGATCTGCCGGGCAGCGAGCCGTTCGGGGGCCGGATTCTTTCGCACGACTTCGTCGAGGCGGCGCTGATGCGGAAGGCCGGCTGGGCGGTGTGGCTTGCGGGGGATATCGAAGGCACGTTCGAAGAGGGACCGCCGACGCCGATCGACTCGGCCAAGCGCGACCGCCGCTGGTGCCAGGGCAACATGCAGCACGCGTGGCTGCTCACGGCGCGCGGTTTCCGGCCGGCGAACCGGTTTCACCTGCTGATGGGCGTGATGGGCTACGTCTCTTCGCCGCTCTGGCTGCTGTTCATGCTGCTCGGCACGATCCATGTCTTCGCCCAGGTGAATCCGGTCGCGCAGCCGGGAGCCGACCCGGCGGGCTACACGGCTCTCTTCGGCTATGCCTTCGAGGTGCCGCAGGCGTTGACGCTCTTCGTCTTCACCATGGTGCTGCTCTTCCTGCCCAAGGTGGTGAGCGTGATCGTCACCGCGCGGCAACCGGCGGAGGCGGCGCGCTTCGGCGGCACGCGCCGGCTGGCGGCCAGCGCGCTGGCGGAGACGGCGCTCTCGGCGCTGCAGGCGCCGATCAACATGGCGTTCCATTCGAAGTTCGTCCTCTTCACCCTGCTCGGCCAGGGCGTCTCGTGGGTGACACAGCGGCGCGGGACCGAGGGCGACGGCACCGACTGGCGCGAGGCGATCATCACGCACGGCGGCCAGACGGCCTTCGGCGTGGTGTGGGGCATCTCGTCCTACATCATCTCGCCGTCGTTCTTTCTCTGGCTGAGTCCGGTCATCGTGCCGCTGGTGCTCGCGATCCCGATCTCGATTCTGCTGAGCAAGGCGTCGTTCGGCCTCGGGGCGCGGCGTTTCGGTCTGTTCCTCACCCCGGAGGAAACGTTTCCGCCCTACGAGCTGAAGCGGCTGCAGCAGAATCTGTCCGAGTGCTACCGGCACCTGCCGCCGATCGAGCCCCTGCGTGCCGACTACGGTCTGATGCAGGCGGTGCTCGATCCGTATGTGAACGCGTTGCACGTCGCGCTGCTGCGCCAGCGGCGCAAGAGCGAGGAATCACGCGAGTGGTTCGGGCAGTTGTGCGAACGCCTGCTCCGCGACGGGCCGGCCAAGTTCACCGCGAAGGAGAAGATGGCCCTGCTGCTCGACGCGGACTCGATGATGCGTCTGCACCGCGACCTCTGGTCGTCACCCGCCGAGGACCTGGCGGAGTGGTGGCGGCTCGCGATGCGGCAATACAACGTGCTGACGACGGCGCCGACGACCGCCCTTTATCGCTGAACTCCGGCCCCCGGCGCGCGGCGTCAGGACGACGTGAGCGCGACGAGCGCACGCTTCGCGCGCTCGAACTCCATCTTCAACGTGGCGACGACGGGCGCGAGATTGGCGAGACCGTGGTCGCGAGACTGGTGTTCGAGTTTCTCCGCGACCATGCGCAGGGCCATGGCGCCGAGATTGGCGGAGCTGCCCTTGATGCTGTGCGCGGCCCGGGAAAACTTGCCCACATCGCCGCGGGCAAGGCTCTCGTCGAGCTCCGCGAGGCGGACCGGCGTATCCTCGATGAAGATCCCGGCGATCTCGCGCAGAAACTCGTCGTTATCCCCGGGATTCAGAGCGCGCAGGCTTTCGATGGCTTTCAGATCGATGACGACGGGTTCTGCCATGGTGACTACGTAGGCGACGATTTAGGTTTTTGCTTAGCGCGCAAGTGGCGCGAGTGGGTAATCCTACGCACGCGAGCAAGTCCTTCTGGGTATTACCTTGGTCGCCCGGTTTCGGAAGCGTTTTTGGGGAAAGTCCCGAAGCGTCGCCGTATCCGGGCCCCGGATATTGGAGCGGGACGCCGGCGGGGATTCACGGGGCCAGAATCTCGGCCAGGACGCGTCCGTCCGCTCCGGGGAGCGGCAGCGCGAGCAGCCGGGCGATGGTGGGGGCGACATCGAGATTGCGGACGCGCTCGACCTCCACACCCCGGCGGATGCCGGCGCCGTGCGCGATGAAGATGCCGTCGAGTTCGCGGTCGCCGTTGAAGTAGCCGTGCGAGCCGCTGTAGTTGACCGCCGGTCCCTTGGTTTCCGCGCCGGCGACTTCGCCGCGGAACGAGTGCCCGTTTTTCGGATACAGGATCAGGTCGCCCATGCCGGGGTTCTCGTCGGGCGTGGGCATGCCCAGGGCGTGGGCTTCGCGTGCGTCGATCACCCGGTCGATGCCCGGCAGTCCGGCAAGGAGCTGCATGAGCGCGGGGCGCAGTTCGGATTTGCGCGCCGGATCGGTGATGTAGACGAAAGCGATCCCGCCCTGCGCCAGCGTGTAGGCATCGGCGTGGGTGACGGTCGGACCGGCGGCCCGGATCAAACCGGCCTGCCGGAGCGCGACGTTGGGGTAGATGAAATCGGTCACCTTCTTGAAGCCGTGGTCCGTGGTGATGATGAACGTCGTCCGCGGGCGCAGTCCGGCGTCGTCCACCGCCTGCACGACATCGGCCACGAGGCGGTCGGCGAGGGCGAGGGCGCTGTGGCTCGGATCCGTGCCGGGGCCGTAGCGGTGATGGGAGGAGTCCGTGTTGAGCGTGTGATGGAGGACGAGATTGGGTTTGTGCCGGCGGATCATGTGGGCGGTGGCGCGCGTCCACATCTCGTCGCGGAAAGCGATCTTCCGGCGGTTGGCGCCGAGGGCCATGCCCGCGATGTCGTCGTGGGTCGCGAGGCCGGCGGCGATCATCTCGCGTTCGATCTGCCCGTCGGGATCGGGCAGCTCGGGGAAGCGCCAGGTGATGGTCTTGGCGCGGGTGACCGCGACCCAGTCCGACTCCGCGGTCGTGAGGCCGGCGGCGTGGGCGACGTCATAGAGTGTCGGCGCGAACACGAGTTCGGTCTTGTCGACCCACTGTTCGATCTTCGGCGGCTGGCCCGGGCCTTGGCGGAGGATCTTGCCGTTGATCAGGACGCCGTGCTTTTGCGGCGCCACGCCGGTGACCAGCGTGGTGTGGCACGGCCAGGTGATCGACGGATTCGAGGTGGTCATCGCCCGCGCGCGCGCGCCTTCCGCGGCCAGCCGGCGCAGGGTCGCGATGGGCGCGCTGGGATCGTCCCAGAGATAAGCGGGAAATCCGTCGATGCTGATCAGGACGACGTGGCGATCCTTGTTGGCGGCCCAGCCGGGGAGCAGGGCGAGGACCAGCAGGCACAGCGGGGCAAGAAGGCGACGGGGCATGGCGGGGGACGTTGGTGCCACGGGGCGGGGCACGCACGGAAAAATGCGCCGCGGGCCGGCGGCCCGGCGGCGAACGCAGCGCGCGCGACCGGAGCGGAACGCCGAGGTGTGCGTGCTGAAGCGTCGATCCGGCTTATGCGGCCGGCTGCATCGGCGCGAATCCCCGCGGGAGGAGCGCGACGATCAATAGCCGGAGTCGGCCAGCTGGCGGCGCAGTTCCTTGAGCGCGGGCGCGAGCTGGTGCGGGAGATCGGTCCAGATCGGCTCGAGGGCGAGGCGGGCGTTGTAGCGGGTCTTGTGCAGCGCGCGCAGGAACGGACGGAAATCGTCGCCGTGGATGCCGGGCGCCGCGCGGTCCTTGTTCTCGGCGAGGTGGGCGTGCCGGATGAGCGGGCCGACCTTGAGAATGTCGTCGGGCGACTCGCCGTTGCGCAGCATGTGGAAAAGATCCACGAGCAGCTTCACCGCGGGCGTGTTGGCCCGGCGCACGGCTTCGGCGCCCTCGAGGATCGTGTTTACAAGGTTGCATTCGCCGCGGTTGAGCGGCTCGACCACGAGTGTCACGCCGTTCTCCTCCGCGAGCGGGCCGAACTGCTTCAGCAGGTCGACGTATTGCTCGAAGGCCCGCGCCTGCGAAAATCCCTCCGGCACCATGCGTGCGCCCGCGCTGCCGAAGACGATGAACGTCATGCCGATCTCCTTGCAGCGGCGGAAGACCGTCTGCGCGTAGCGGTCGAGGCGCGCGTAGTCGATGTCGGGACCGCTGCATTTCAGTGTGGGCGGGAGCAGCACGTTGGCGGCCGGCATCGGATAGCCGCAGGCGCGGAGCGCGGCGGCGCGCGGCGCGAAGTCGGCGTCGGGGGCCTCGGGCGTGAGAAAATTGACGACGTGCCCTTCGATGAAATCGCAGTCGGGGCGGAATGGGAGCGACGCGAGCGTGACGGGATCCGTGCAGAAGCCGATTTGCATGCGCGAGTTTTTCGCCCCGCACGCGGCGGTTGTCGCGAACAAAACGGCCGTGTCGGCGGCGCGCGGCGACGGACAGACCGACGTTTGCCGCGCGCGAAAATGCTTTCGAAAAAGCGCTTGCTTCCCGTGGCGGCATGCCGCTTGTTCACCCCTCCTTGTTCGGGCTGTAGCGTAGCCTGGTAGCGCGCTTGCATGGGGTGCAAGAGGTCGTGAGTTCGAATCTCACCAGCCCGACCATTTCCTCGATGTGCAGAAGAGGGACCCCGTGCGCAACTGTGGGGCTAAATGCCGGGTTAGCCGGCGCTCGCATGGTTCCCGGCATCTTGCCCCTTTGGGTCCTTTTGTGCCCGCGCTTGCCAGGTTGTGGGCAGGGTTTGTGCACGAAATGTATACGTTCCCGGTCCCGCCTCGACTGGTGCAGGATGGGGCGGCGTTTCCAGCGCTGCGGTCGTAGCCAGCTGCGTCGGGTCGGTGCAGTTCCGTATCGTCGGCTTGATGTCACTGTGGCGTATCAGCTCTGCACGATGTGCGGATGATTTCCGGCGTTCGGGAAATTTGAGCAGAACGTCACCCGCAACGCGTGGAAATCGATCCGCCCGGCGTCGAACTCAGACGCGATGACTGCCTGCGTGAGATCCCGCGCGAAGATTGACGCGCGTAGGAACCGGTCGCGGCGGAGATAAACCGTCAGGCTTCGAGGATTCACTCGCGATTGTTGCGGACGTCCCGCCGCGAGCACGCTTGGGTGGGAAGACTTGAGTTCTGCCAAATGCCACAGCGAACGTTGGTTGTCGCGGGTCAGTGCGGAGTGATCGGAAATTGCAGCGTGAGCAGCGCGGCGGCCTCGCCTTGGGCCGCGGCCAGCGCCGGGACGTCCACGGCGTTTCTCATTTCGCGGGGATCATTCAGGGCGTCGTAGAGTTCACGGGCGACGACGTGGCCCGTTTTCCAGTCACGCCATTCCGTGTAACGCACCCGCGCGGTGCGGACGCTGACACCCATGGCAGACGGCTGGCCGGAAGGCTCGCGGTCGTAGTGGGCGGGGCGCGGATGCTGGGTGAATGCGGCCGGCTTTAGTGCGCGGTTGGGAGCGTCGAGAAGTGGCGCGAGATTCGTGCCTTCCAGAGCGGCGGGCATCGGCAGGCCGCAGAGCGAGACGAGGGTTGGAAACAGATCGATGAGTTCGGTGGGCGAAGCAGTGCGCCGGCCGGCGGCCTTCATCCCGGGTGCATGGATGAAAAGTGGCACGCGTGCGTCCAGTTCGAAGTTCGAGGTCTTGCCCCACAACGCGTGCTCGCCGACGTGGAAGCCGTGGTCGGAGAAAAAGATCACGATGGTGCGCTCCGCCACGCCGCTGGCCTCGAGCGCATCGAGGACCTTGCCGAGCTGTGCATCCAGATAGCTGATGTTGGCGAAATACCCGTGGCGCATTTCCGCCGCCTGCTCGGGCGTGGGGCGCTTTTGGCCCTTCACCGGACCGAGGACTTCCGTGCTGCCATGAAACGCGAGGTCGGGCGCGCCGAGGGGACGCGGGGCGTTGCGTTCGTCGAGCGGCGGGAGTTTCGCGCGGTCATAGAGGTCCCAGTATTTCTTCGGCGCGTTGAACGGCGCGTGCGGTTTCCAAAATCCGACGGCGAGAAAGAAGGGCTCCTTGCGCTGCTTCAATTCGCCCAGCACACGCCCGGCCTCGGCCGCGACGCGGCCGTCGTAATACGCCTCGTCGGGCACGTCGCGGCATTCGCAGATGCCGTTCTTCTGGTAGCCGAAGCCGCCCGTGGTGGTCGCGAGATTCGGCGGCGGCGCGCCCGGCACCTGCACGTCGTCGTCGGCGTGGTTGGCGTAGTGGAGAAACTCCGGCGCGCTCCACGACTGCGGATCGCCGTGCATCTTGGTGTGCCAGTTGTGGAAGATTTTTCCGACGCCACGTGCGGTATAGCCATGCTCCTTGAACCAAAGCGGGATGGTCGTCACGTCGGGGTTCAGTTCGCGAAAGTGCGTCCCGTTGTTCCAAATCCGGAGCGAGTCCGGGCGACGTCCGGTGAGGAACGACGAGCGCGAGGGATTGCAAACTGCCTGCTGCGCGTAGGCATGGTCGAATTGCAACGAACGTCGCGCGAGCCGGTCGAGATGGGGCGTCTTCGCCGGCGAGCCGTAGCTGGCGAGTTCGGCGCGAAAGTCATCCGCGACGATGAAGAGGACGTTGGGCCTGCTCGCTTCGGCGGCGTGGAGTGCGGCCAGCGGAGCCAGCAGCAAAGCAGCGAGGAGTTCCGGGACAGATTTCATGGCGAACCTTTGCTGGCGGTTCCTGCCAGCGGGATGACCATCACCCAGGTGGACTTGAGCTCTTTACGGTTGCTGAAAGGCACATTGGCCGTGGCGGCGAAGAAGTGCGTGGCCACTCCGCGGTCGTTAAAGAGCAGTGAGGGCCGTTCGAGGTTGCCCTGCTCCGTCACGGTGCCGTCGTCCCAGCGGACCTGGCGCGAGTAGGCGACTTCGTTGCGCCGGAAATCCCAGTGGAGCGCATCGGCCGATGACGCGAAGAGCCCAGCGTGTTTTTCGCCGCAGAGTTGGCCGGTCATGTCCTTCATCAGCATGTTGAATTGCCGTCCGTCGTGCCAGAAGAAGGGGTCCTCTACGCTGGCCTTCATCTCGTCGAACTCGAACAGCGGGCGGTCGAGCATCCGCTCGAAGGGCTTGTTCCAAGCGGCCGCCCGCGCGATCCCGAGGCGCATGAAATCGCCCTGCCGCGCGATGCCTTTGTAGATCACGAAAATCGAGCCATCCGGCATGATGCACGGCGACGGATTGGTCGCCATGCTGGAGTCCCATTTGCCCGGGAGCGGATTGCGCCCGATCGCCGGCGCGTCGCTACGTTGCCACGGACCTTCGAGTGAATCGGCCACCAGCATGCCCACCTGCTGGTTGATCCGAGCCTCTACCGCCTGTTCCTTGGAGATGTCGGTGTTCGAGGCGTCGGGATACGGGAAGCGGTAAGTCGTGCCGGTGTAGAACAGCAGATACTTGTCGCCGCATTTTCGGATCGACGGGTTGTGCGACATCATGCCGTCCCAATACTGCGACCCGCGGCGTTTGATGACCGTCTCGACATACTGATACGGTCCCTCGGGCGTGGCCGACACCGCGCGCACGACCTCAGAACAGGCGACCCAGTTCGGGCTGAACGAAACCTGCTTGCTCCAGCGCGACGCGAACATGTGGTAGCGGCCGTCGGGGCCCCGGATGACCGAGCCGTCCCACGTCCAATAGTCCTCCATCCGAAAGCCGCCCCCACGCGGGGCTGGCAGTAGTTGGCGGGCAAATTCACCGGAGGCAGGCTTGGCCGGTGCGTGAGGGGCGGTCATCCCGGCGGCCGACAACGCGCTGAAAAAGGTGAGCGCCGCGAAGGTGCTGATGAGTGTAACGGTGGGTTTCATGGCGTATCCTTTGATTTTGTTCCGGCCCGTCTGGCCTCGGCCCGCTTCTTCAACTCTTCCCCGGCAATTCTGACCCATTTTCCTTCGGCAGGATAAAGCGCGACCGGGTTCTCCACCTGGCCATCCGGCCGCACGCCGGGGCCGGGTTTCCCGTCGCCGAGGTCGGCGGCCATCCGCGCGGCCACGGCTTTGAGCTTCGCCACGACGTCGGGATGGACGGCGGCGATGTCCGTGCGTTCGCCGAGGTCGGTGGCCAGGTCGTAGAGCCGGGGTTTGGCCTGAGAGGCGAACACGCCTGGGTCGCGTTCGACTGGGTTGCTAATTTCTCTCTGCGGGGCCATGGCGAGCTTC
>JACCDO011694573.1_pt1 | contig 19042 bp, 20 predicted proteins | sample 7446101 | NCBI WGS metagenome assembly JACCDO01 (sample SAMN15323440, study PRJNA562643) | freshwater metagenome | isolation source: river surface water | place: USA:Blue River Watershed | collected 2017-08-16 | reverse complement strand
TATCAGCAAATATTATACCAACAGTAAATAATACTTTTGGATTAGGCACATCAAGTAATAGATGGAATGAAATTTATATTGGACCTGGCACATTAAATATTGAAGGCCCAGGAGGTTCAAATGCAACTTTAGGTTCAGATGAATCAGGAATAGCTTATACAGAATCTGGTTTTGCAACTCCTTTTATTAATATTGGGCCTTCTAAATTACTTCCTCGTACAGTTGGTGGATGGAAAGTTCAACCATCTGGTACTCAAAAAACACCTAACTATGATTTAGTAGCACAAGAAATTGATCCTATTACTGGATTACCATTTGGCCCTGTTTATTCATTGCTTGATAAAGGTTTAACAGGTGCTACTGGACTAACAGGTGCAACAGGTTTAACAGGTGCTACTGGTCCAACAGGTCTAACAGGTGCTACTGGACCTACTGGACTAACGGGTGCTACTGGAACTACTGGACTAACGGGTGCTACTGGACCAACAGGTTTAACTGGGGATACTGGACCAACAGGTTTAACTGGGGATACTGGACCTACTGGATTAACAGGTGCTACTGGTCCAACAGGTCTAACAGGTGCTACTGGTCCAACAGGTTTAACAGGTGATACTGGACCAACAGGTTTAACAGGTCCAACTGGATCAAATACATTTTTAAGTTATACTACATCAACTGAAAAGACAGCTAATTTTTCAATTCCTAATTCAATAAGTAGTGCAGATTATTATAATATTTATCAAGTAAATACAACTTCAAATACTGTTACTATATCATTGCCTCAAATAAGTACTATTGATAATGGCAATGCTATATCGTTTTATGTAGTAGATACTGGTGGAAATGCTAACAATAAAAATATTATTATTAATGCGTATACAGGAGATTTTATTGCAGGATCTACGGGATATGTTATAAATATAAGTTATTCATCAGCATATGTACTTTCAAATAGGGATACTAAATGGTTAGTATTGTAAAAAATTAGATTTTATAAAAATACTATATATTATAAAAATTTTATAATATATATATATATTAATGACTTTTATACCATCTGTATTATCAAAAATAGATAGTGCTAATTCATCATCTACTCCAACATCATCATTTACAACAGTTACTTATACAAGTACAACTGGTTATAATAACATCCAATTAAGTATAAAACCTACTGATACTACTGTTATTACAACATGTAATATAACAATTACTTTTTCAAATAATGGAACTGCATCAAGTTATACATTAACTGATAATTTTAGTTTAGGTAATTTTGATAAAAAATATAAAATTTTAGATAGTTACTATAAAATTAGTATAACATCAACTAGTGATGTTACTATTCAATCAAGATTACTTACTGATACATATTTATCAGATACTAATTCAATAAATTCAACAAATAATAATGAAGAGTATAAGATAGATGCATTTGGAAAATTAAGAGTCACTGAACCAACTACAATATTAGATTTAAAATTTCCTGTTGTTTCACCAACCGGATCTGGGGGAACTCCTGCTTTTCTAAGTAATAATCAACAAATATGTTTTAAAAGTAGTTTATCTGGAACTAGTGCTACTTATAGTAATGCTAAATTAGTAGTAACTGTATCAGGAACTACTAATAATAGTTACTATATAAGTCAAAGCAGAAATTATTGTATTTATCAACCTGGAAAATCATTATTATTTATGTGTTCTGGTATTATAAATGGTTCATTAAATGGAGCTAATATTTATACACGTATTGGATACTTTGATAATGTATATCCAATAACATCTGTCCCAAGTGTATATAACGGATTATATTTTGAATATAATAATGGTATATCAGTTAATTATACTAATAATGGTGGTACTCCAAATAATACACCTCAAACAGATTGGAATGTTGATAAATTTGATGGAACTGGAACTTCAGGTATAAATTTAGATTTTTCAAAAGCATTATTATTTGTAATTGATTTAGAATGGCTTAGTGTTGGAAAAATTAGATTTGGATTTTATCTTTATGGTAAAATAATGTATTGTCATATAATAACAAATATAAATGAATTAACAGGACCTTATATAACACAAATTAATTTACCAGTTTGTTATTCTATTCATAGTACTAGTACTGCAACTGGATCTTTAACACAAATATGTGCAAGTGTAATTTCTGAAGGTGGATATTCGCCTTTTGGTAAACCATTTTCTATAAATAGTTATATAGGTACTTCTCCTACAGGAATATCCTTAAGTGGAGAAACAATAATATTAGCATTAAGAGGTGGTTCAACAGCAGGTAATTATTATCATCAAAGTATTATTCCAAAAAGTATTGATATAGTTGATTCTGGAAATAATAATGTTATAATATATAGATTAAGAATTTATAAAGATAATGATAATTTTACTTCTTCTACTATTAGTTGGGCTGATGTTAATACAAGTTATAGTATAACTCAATATTATACACCATTGACAACTCCATATCCAATATTCTTAACTGGAAATTCAATCATTTTATCAGAAGGTCTATTTAGTGGAAAAGGTAATGTATCATTTGGAGACTTATCTTCTGTCTTTAATTCAAGTATTATATCCATTACTTCGAATATCTCAAATGAGTCTGACATTTTAGTATTAACATGTGAGTTAATTAGTGGTACAAGTGCATCAGTTAACGCAACAATAAGTTGGAATGAATATTATTAAATTTTAATTTATTATCTTCTTTTTTATTATAAATTTTTTTAAAATTTCTATTTTTGTTTGTCAAAAATAGAAATAACAAAAATTTAGAAAACATTATAATAACATTTTAGAAAAAAAATAATGATAAAAAACATAATTTTAAAATCTAATTATAAATCAAGATGGCTAAATTTAAAATAGAAAACTTTTGTAGTGATCATCATTTAGAATTTAAAAAATATTATAATTATTTAAATAACCCTTTTTATGTATCAATATTACTTAAATGTTTACATTATATTGATCACGAAAAAATTAAAAATAAAATATATTTAATGATTGTTGAAAATAAAAAATATATATTAGAACGTTTAAGTATAATAAGTACACTAATTAAATTTTATAAAAAAAATAATTTAATAAATAAATCTGAAATTGGACATTTTTTTACATTTTATGAAAGTGAATTAAAGAAGATAAATCAGAACAATAATAAAGATTTATTAAAATTATTTTATAAATTAATTCATTATAAAGGATGCATTTCAGTTTTAAAAGAATGTTTTTATATATACTCCGATTATAGAGCATGCATATATTTTATGACACCTTCATTGAATTTTTATAATACAAAAAAAATATATGTAGATGAAGTTGTAAAAAATTTTAAAGATAATATTAATACACTAAATCAAATAATAACAAAAGTATCTATTTATGATAAAAATCCTTGGGGTTCAAAATTTTATACTAGTGCATATATTATGTTTGAAACATTAATAATATTAAAAAAATATTATAGCAATCCTCTTAAAAAATTAGATATAATATTTACTATTAAAGAGCAATGTAGCAGCAAAAATATTATTAAAGAATTATGTAATAATTATCACAAAGAAAAAATGCAAAAAACATCCATTGATAATAAAATAAATGAAAAATATATAAATAATATTAGTCAATTCATAATTAATTTAAAAAATATGGGTTATGATATGTGGTTTGTAATAAATTTAGTTTTTAATACTATTTATAAAAATTATATTTTATCAAATATAATGGAACCATTAATAATAAGTCATGAAAAAATATATTATCAAAAAATGAATAATAAAATTGGAATTATGTGTTTTATTTTGGTAAGTGATAATTTTATATCGAATGTTAATATTTTTAAAAATTTTAATGATTAAATTTTTTTATATAATTATTTTTTTATATGTTATTAATAATTATGAAAGTAAATCATAATGAAATTTTTAAGTATTATCAACTTGGAGTGTATCCAAATGTTGAAAGATTATATGCATTTGGAGATATTCATGGAGATTTTAATGCTTTTGTATTAACACTTAAAAAGGCAAATTTGATTAATGATAAATATCATTGGTGTGGTGGTAATGCACATGTTGTTCAAGTTGGTGATATTTTAGACAGAAAAATACGAAATGATGAAACTATTAGTGATGAAGACTCTGAATTTAAAATAATATCATTAATATTAAAATTACAATTAGAATCATATATTGACGGAGGAGGATTTCACCCAGTAATAGGAAATCATGAATTAATGAATATATTTGGTATTTTTGATTATGTTTCTCCTATGGGAATGAAACATTTTAAAAATAGTGAAGATCGTCATAATTATTTTAAAATAGGAGGTGATTTTTGTAAATATTTAGCATGTGGTTGGAATCCAATAGTTAAAATAGGTGATTTTATATTTTGTCATGGAGGAATTAGTTACCCTATTTCAACAAAATATTCTATAATAGATATAAATTTTATAATGAGAGATACTCTTTATGGAAACGAACATCATATTCATCAAGATTATTTTCATAAATTATTTTTAGATCAATATAGTATATTATGGAATAGAACATATTCAATAGACTTGCCAAAAGAAAGAGAAAATATAGAATTGCGATTTTTAAATAAAATATTAGAAAAATATAACGCAAAATATTTAGTTGTTGGACATACTCCACAAGAGAAAGGTATTAATGTTAAATATAACGGTAAAGTATATTGTATAGATACAGCAATGTCTGAAGCATTTGGAAGAAAAAGTAATAAATTAGAACGAATTCATTTTATAGAAATAAATAGAGCTAATAAAAAAATTAATATTTTTTAGATTTATTTTTTATATTATTCATTTTATATGAATAATAATAATACAGATTTATTAAAAATATTAAAAAATTATACTCCTGATCAATCTGAAAATATTAATATATTTGATGTAATAAAATTATTATATAATGATTATGTAATATTTTTAACAAGTAAATTTTTTTATAACAAATCATTTTTTTATAATTTTAAAAAATCTTTATTATCATATTTTGATAAATATAATATAATTTATTTTGATTATAACTATAAAAATAAAATTCAATATATAATAAATATATTGAATAATTTTATTAAAAATAGTAGTGAAACTGAAAAAGAAGAATTACTATATATTATTCAAAATTATGATAGTTCATTTAATTCTTCAAAAAAAATAAAAATAATATATTTTTCAGAAAATATTATTGAGCCGGGTGTATTATATAAAAAAATAAAATTTTCGAATCAAGAAATTTTTATAATGTTTGACAATTATATTTTAAAAAAAATGGAATATAAACTGAAAACTTTTTGTCAAATTGCTGAAAAATTAGGTGCAAAAAAAATAGTTATTGAATATAATTCACTAAATCATGATGATAAAAAAATAGATATAAATATTAATTCATTAAATACATTTTCACTAGGTAGTGATTTTACATTAAGTAATGATAGTAATGAAAATATTAAAATAATATTTGAATATCCTAATAATCATTATGATATTAATTTAAATAAATTTTACATCATTAATTCAATTAATAATGAAAATGAATTTTTAATTTCATCTGATGAATTTGATTCAGACCTAGAATTAAAATTTTTAATTGATGCGCGTTGTATAAATTTCATAGAAAAATACAACACAATTTTAGTTATGAATTATATAAATAAAATAGAGCAAAAAATATTTTTGAAAGCTTGTAATTATGGACTTAATATTGGTAATTTAAATATGAAAAATAGTTATGTAAAAATTAGTATTTTAATTGATTTTATAAAAATACATGATAATTTTGATATTATTGATGGAACAAATATACATGTTCAACGCGAAGGATTTATTTATTTATTAAACATAATTAAAAAAGATAATAAATATATAAAAATATTACGTTTTTTACAATCTTATTTAAATGCAGTTGAAAAAAAATGGATAATATTAAATTATAATTATGAGCATATATCATTAATTAATAAAATATATCATCAAATTATAAATCTTAATTTTACTGAAGAAGAAATGAGTTTAATTATTGAAAATTTTTTTAAAAATAATTTATCATGGTATTCTTTTAAAAAATTTAGAGATTTAATATTAAATGGGTCTGATGATAAATTTGAAAAAATTTATTTTATTACATTTCAATATCATGATATATTAAATAATAAATTGCATATAATGAATGAAGTTAAAAATTATATTGAAATTGTTTTTGATGATTTTATTGAAAATTTTAGAAAAATTAAAATGATTAATAATACTTCTAAAGATGATAATATATATTATATAATTGATATTACAAATTATGAAAATGAAAAAATTTTAACATTTATTATAAAAAATCAAGATTTTGTTAAAAATATATTATATATATCTTATAAAAAATCATTTAAATTTAATAATGGTTTATTGAATAATGTATCTAATATTGAGTTATTAAATAATGTAATTTATTATATTATAAATTATTACTTTGATAATAGTATAAAAAAAATACAAGATAATTTAAATGTTTTTTTAGGATTACAAAATAGTGATGATCAATATGATATTAAAAATAATATAATAAATAAATTAATCGATAAAATTACATTTAAAATTATTAATAATTTAAATTTGTCTGAAATGACACCTAATGTAGTATATAATAAAAATGATAAAATATCATTATATAAAAGAGTTCAAAAAATATTTTTAAAATTTATAATTAGATATTTTGATTTTGAAAACAAAAATGATTCAAATATTATTGAATATAATAATTTAATGATTTTTTTAGAAAATACTATTAAAATAAATAATATATTTAAAAATTATAATAAATTTAAAATATTATATACTTGGAATGATTTTATTATAATTAAAGAATATTTCTTAAAAAATTAAATAAAAAAATATATATGTTATTATTAAATGGAATATTTATATATTTTAGTTATAATAATACTTCTTTTAGTAGGTCTAATGTTTATTAAACAATATTTTCATTTAATGAATGTTGAAAGTTTTATGGATTTTTCACCTTATCAAGGTAATCAAAGTTATCCATGGGTTTATCAGAAACATTTAGATCAAAAAGCTTTTAGAAAAACATTAGAACATTGGGAAAAACCTTTTAATGAAAATGATGAAGGATATTGGAATGCTGAACCTGATGGAAATCCACCACTTGTTCCAATATACTCTTATGAATCTATGAAGCATGTTAAATTTAATGTGCAATAATCTTTTTTATTTCTACTACTTTTAATACATATAATAAATATTTAATTTATTATATATTATTTTGATTAAATAAAAATATAAACCTAAAAAAAGAATTCATATTTTGCTCTTGCAAATAAACAAATTTTTCCATATTCTTCATCATCTTCATATATATTTTCAAATGGTATTCTTATATAATCTTTAACTAACTTACTTCCAAAATAAATAGTTGGTTTTTTATTATATTTTCTCTCATAATTTTCAAAAAAATCTGCATGATAAAGTGATATCATAATAATTACAGAATTTTCTTTTTCTTCTTTAACCATTACATCTGTACTATCATTATCACATTCTTTTTCACAAATAATCTTAACATTTATATATTCCATTTTATTTATTTTTATAATATTTACTCTTTATATTATTTTAAATTCAATAAAATAATCTTTTAAAGAATTAATATCTTTTTTCATAATAATTATTTCATTTTCAATTTTATCTACTTTATCTTCTATTTTATCAACTTTAATTGATAAATTTTTAACTATATCTAATATTTCTCTTAGAACTGAATTATTATTCATTATTTATAATTTTATATTAATATAATTATATCTTTTTATGTTAAATAATATGAATGATAATAAAATAAAAAAAGGTTTATTTTATAAAATATTTAATGATCAATATTTAGTCGATTATATTTATCAATTTGATGGAACTTATAAAAAAATTTTTAAAAAAAATATTATTTATAATATTTCATTAAAGGAACATGCAAGTGATTTTTGGTATAACAAATATATAAATTTAGTAGATAATAAAAATTCAAATATGAAATTATTATTACATGTGCAAGATCAATTTTTAGAAATATTTTTTACATTAAATAATAATGATTTTACACCAAATAAACATAGATTTGATAGAGCACCTGAAAGTAATTATTATATGTTAAATTATTGACATAATAATTTAGATAATAAATTTTATTATATATTTATATTTTATAAATAATGATAAATTTATTATATAAAATAAATAATAAATGTTGTAAAGTTTTAACAGGAATGCATATTGGATTTTTATTATATATTTTTATAGATGATAATTATAAATTATTTAATATATTTAATAAAAAAACTATCATTCTCACAACTACATTATCTTATAGTTATTATTTATTATCAAAATAAATAACTATGAATTTATTTATATTTATTTTATTAATAAAAATAATAAAAATGATTCTTATTTTTTACTATTATTTAAAATAATAATATTAAAATTAATTTAAAATGGAAGAAGAGAACAAAACAAATAAAATAAGTCCTTATCTAAATATATTTACTGATAAGGTATGTAATAATAATATACCAGAAGATGAAATTGCATATAATTTTCCTTATAAACTTGATGCTTTTCAACAAGAAGCAATATATCGAATTTATAGTAATGAAAATGTATTAATTACAGCACATACTGGTAGTGGGAAAACAATAGGTGCAATATATGGGATTGCGCATTGTATTAAAAATAATAAAAAGGTAATATATACATCACCTATTAAATCATTATCAAATCAAAAGTATGCTGAATTTAAACAAATATTTGATAGTGTCGGAATACTAACAGGTGATATAAAAATGAATCCTGATGCTCAATGCATAATTATGACAACTGAAATTTTGCGAAATATACTTTATAGATATTCTAATGGTGAAACTGGAAGTGGCGATTCATCATTTATTGATATTAATGATGTTGGTATTGTAATATTTGATGAAGTTCATTACATTAATGATCCATCACGAGGAAAAGTATGGGAAGAATCAATTGTATTACTTCCCAAGAATATTAATTTGGTTATGCTTTCAGCTACAATTGATAAACCAGAGCAGTTTGCTTCTTGGATAGGTAATATTAAAGAAAAACCTATAAATTTAATACCAACAAGTCACAGAGTGGTTCCATTGCGTCACTATTTCTGGAAATCATATTTATTTGATAATAATGGTAAAGAAGATACTCGCTGGGAGTTAGTAGAAATACTTGATGAACAAGGAAAATTTAAAAATTATGATTTAATTAAAAAAGGGTATAAAGTTCACGATATTAATAAAATGATGGATAAATTAATAGATTTTTTAGTTGAAAAAAAATATACTCCTGCTCTATTTTTTAAATTTTCTAGGAAAAAATGTGAATCAATATGTAAAACTGTTAGAAAAAGTTTACTCACATTTGAAGAGATTGCAGATGTTGAAAATAATTTTAATTATTATATGAAAAATTATAAAAAGACTTATGAAATATTACCTCAATATATAGATGTTTACAATCAACTTAAAAAAGGTGTTGTTTATCATCATTCTGGTTTAATTCCAATATTGAAAGAGATTATTGAGATTTTATATAGTAAAGGACTTGTAAAAGTTCTGTTTGCTACTGAAACTTTCGCAATTGGTGTAAATATGCCAACAAAAACAGTACTATTTACTGATTTAGAAAAGTATGATAATAATGGTCTTCGAGAGTTACGAAGTGATGAATATCTACAAATGAGTGGTCGTGCAGGACGTCGAGGGATTGATACTTTTGGATCTGTTATAATATTACCTACGAATACTTTACCTTTTGAAAATAGTATTAAGAATATGATGACAGGAAAATCCCCGGTTTTAATGTCAAAATTTCAACTAAATTATCAGTTTGTACTAAAAATGTTAATTTCAGATAATTTTGATAGCAATAAATTCTTATCAAATACATTGATAATGAATGAAAACGATAAAAAAGCACTAAATATGATAATTGAGAAAGATTCAATTGAAAAAAAGATGTCATCAATAATTATTGATGAATCTATATTAGAAAAATTAAATAGTTATGATAAAATTAATAAGAAACTAAATGATACATTCTTTAGATTAAAGAAAAAAGATATTGAAAAAAATGAGAAAGAGAAAAAGATGATTGAAGAATTACCTAATTTTAAAAAAGAGTATGAAAAATTTAAATTACTTGATAGTTATAAAAAAGAGTATGATTTATTAAATTACAATATATATGAATGTAATAATTTATTGAATAATAATATTGAAATAATAATAAATATTTTAGAAAATGAAGGTTATATAATGGATAAAAAAATTACTAAAAAAGGAATTGTTGCAAAAGGAATCAATGAATGTCAAGAATTAATTTTTAGTGAAATGATTTTTAGAGGTTTATTAGATAATTTAGATTTTCCAGAAATAATTGCAATATTATCATCATTTATTAATGAAAAAGAAGGAAGTGAAGAAAAATATATTTCAGATATAAATATATCAGAAAATGTTAGTTATGTATTAAAAGAATTAAATAATATTTGTGAATATTTCATTAAAATTGAAGATGAAAATCAGTTATATATAGGTTCTGATTATAATCTATATCTTGATTTTGTTGAATTAGCATATATATGGGCATCAGGAGGAAGTATCCATGATATTTATAAACATAGTAATATGTATGATGGAAATTTTGTGAAAGCAATAATGCGTATAAATAATATTTGTGAAAATTTAATGGATATTTGTAAAAATATTGAACGTTTTGATTTATGTTCAAAATTAGAAAATTACAATCAGATTTTAATAAGAGATATTACAAGTATTAATTCATTATATATTTAATTAACAACTGTTCTACAATAAGGACATGATACATTAATATTATTACAAACATTGCACCAATTATTAAAACATAGATTGCATAATTTATGATTACAATCTAGAATTTTAAAATTAGATGGACTGTTAATTTCATAACATATATTACAAACTAATTCTATTAATTTATTATTTTTTGTTATCATATTATCATTTATTTTAATATAAAAAGAAATATTATTAATAAAATCTTTTTTTCTTTTATTATTTTTAATATTTAATATTTCATTTTCATTATTTGAATATAATTCAAATTGAATATCTTTATTATTTGAAATAGTATTTTTAATTAATTCTAATTTTAGATTAATATCTTTTATATAATCTAAATTATTATAATTATTTATATTGAGTTGTATATAATTTTGCATATAATTTTCCATATAATTTTGCATAATATAATGATTATTATTTTTTTACCTTTATATATTTTTATGAAAAAGTAATTTAAAGATTATTTTATTTATAAATATGCAAATATGGATGAGCCTACTAATAATATTATTTCAAAAAATAGATGTGTTTATATAAAAAATAATAAACAATGCAGAGCAAAAACAAAAAATAATAATTTATTTTGTTGTAAAAATCACGAACCAATTAATAAAGAACTAGTAGAAAATGGTTGTTTTATGTGTATGGAAAAAATTGAAAAATCAAATGAATTATTATATTTTAAGTGTCATCATGCAGTTCATAAACCATGTTATATAGATTGGTTAGAATTTTCAACATATGAAGAACCAATATGCCCAATATGTAGAAATGTAACTTATCCTAGAAAAATCGAAGATACTAAAACTAAAAAATATAAGTTAGTTGAAGATAATACAAATATTAAAAATATTCTAAGTATACTAAAAAATATATAATTTAATATTTATAAAAATAATTTTATTTATTTTTACTTAAAATAATAATAATTAATAATTATTATTATTATGACTGAACAAAACGAAAATTTTAAATTAAAAAATAAATGGATATTATGGTTTCATAAAGTAAATGATAATAATTGGAGTTTAGAAAGCTATTCAAAAGTATTTGAAATTAATACTTATTATGATTTATTATATATTTTAAAAAATTTGGAAAATATTACATCTGGAATGTTTTTTTTAATGAAAGATGGAATAGTACCTATTTTTGAAGATGCTATGAATATAGATGGAGGTTATTGGTCATTAAGAATAACTAAAAAAGATGCATTTGAATATTGGGAAAAATTATTATATTATATATGTATTGAATCAATCGTAATAGATGATAAATATGAAGGAAAAATTAATGGTATTTCAATAAGTCCAAAGATTAATAATTGTATATTTAAAATTTGGACATGTGATTATAAAAATATGAAAACGGAATATTTAAAACAAGATTTAAATTTCATTAACTGGAATGATACATTTTATTTACAACATAATGGTGATTAATTTTTTTATAATTTATTTATAATTTATTTAATTTAAAAATATTTTTATATAGTTATTATATAAAAATGTCAGATGAAATTAATATGCTAGATCTTTTTAAAAAATTTATTTCAGATATTTATCCACAATTAGAAGGATTAGAAGATTCAATTAATGATGATAAGAAAAATAAAAAATGTAAAAAATGTAAAAAATGCAAAAAATGCAAAAAAGAAGAAAGTGCAGAAGAAGAAAATGATGATAGTAAAGATTCTGATTATGTTCCAAGTGAAGATGACGAAGACGACGATGATGATGACTTTATAAATATAAATATTAAATGTAAATTATGTGAAAGTCCTATAAATGAATGTAAATATATTATACTACCACCTAATGAATTTATACATCAAAAATGTATTATTAAACATATATTAAATAATAATTTAAATGAAGACTCTGAAGATTTCAATATTTTAGATTGTTAAAAATATTTTCAATATAATTACATAAATCATGATTTTTAATTGAATCTAAAAGATTATTAAATTTAATACAATTATTATTAATAATATAGGGATTATCATGTTTCTTTATAGAAATATTATTTTTATTAAGATCTATTTCTTCTCCTACATGATATTTATTTTTTAATTTTAATAATGTAATAATATCTTGATGATTTACTACATTATAAATTTTAATATTTTCTTTTTTATTTAGGTAATTAGAAAGTTCAAAATTAAATATTGGTGGTGTTCCAAATCCAAATATTTCATAATTATAATTATTATCTAATTTAGAATCTAATTCAAGTACACTTAAGATACTATTTATTGCACCTCTACTATGCCCAGTAAATATTTTTCTATAATTTGGATAAGAATTATATAATCTAGATAAATATAAAAATAAATTATTTTCTTTGTACATTTGATAAATTCCTTTATGAATTTTAAACTTTTTATTGAAATCTAATGTTGATTCTTTAATTTCTAAATTTTTTATCCATTCATTTAAATAGTTAGACCCTCTAAATATTACAATAATTTCTTCTAATTTATGATTTATTAGTATTATTGATTGTAATCTATTTTTAGAATCATAATTTTTATATAATTCAGAATTATATAATATATCTAAATAATCTAATTTTACACAATTAAAATTATTACATCTTATCAATTTTAATTCTGAGTTTAACTCATTTTTTTTATTTTTCTCATTATAATCATAATCATATATTATTTTTGATAACAATGACATTTTTCCTAAATCATTGTGAATTTTTTGTATATTAATATTTAAATTAATATTTTTATTTATAGTTTTTAAATTTTTATTAACTAAATTAAGTCCAATAACATTTGAAAATATTATAAAATAACTAAATATATTCAATAATCTCATATTAAATATATTTTTTATATTATTTATAATATCTAAAAAAATAAATTTTAATGATTCAATGATAATATCTATATAAAATAATATTTATATAAAAAAATATAAATGAAAGAGTATAAAATATTAAATTTTAAATATTTTCCAAAACTAATAGGAACATATATATCTATTGATAAAAATAATTTAATATTTAAATCTTATAATTATTATTATGGACATGAGTCAATTGGAAATAGAGTATCATATTTTGGAGAAATTGATAATATAATAAATAATCTAACATTTGGGAAAAGAATTGGATGTTTTTCAACAAAAAAGAAAATAAAATTACTTGATATTAGATATGTATCAAAAATTATAAATAATTTAGTACTAGATAAAAATAATAATAATGAAATAATTATGAAAGGATATAATAAAATCGCATTATCTTATGGTTTAATTCCTTTACATAACCAATTAATTTTATATAAAAGTAAATATTATCATGATCTATATAATTATTATAAATATCAAAAGATGCTTGAATATTATCAAAAATCAGTTAAAAATAATTATAATAATGAAGGAATTAGAATAGGAGAAGTAAATAATGATGTTGAATCAACTTTTATATTGCAAGAAATCTTTCAGAACTATTGTGATGGATTTATTGTTCCAAGAATCTTTAGTCCATATTTTACAAATAATTATATTGAAAATGAATTATTATTATTTAACCCATATAATTGTTTAGTTGAAATGAAATATATACCAAACAATCTAAAAAAAAATAATTTATCATATCAACCATATAATGAAGATTGTACTCTTAAAAATAACGTTGATTATATTTTTAAAAAAAATAATTTAATAGATAAATATTATAAAGAACATGAAAAAATAACTAATTTAACTGAAATTGGTTATGAATTTAGAAAAAAATTAATATTATAAATATTTATTCTATATGAATAAATTTTTTTGCAAAATCTTCTATATAATTAAAATTATCATTAATTCCAAGTTCTATTAAAGCATAGAAAATTATATTATTATCAGTAAATTTAATTAAATCGAAGTTTGGATTTGTCATTGCAACAATATATGGTATAAGATTTTCATCATATTTAGTTGTATCAATAGGTTCATTTCTTAAAAATAATTCTTCTAATAATTTATCTGAAAAATATTTTCGATAATTTAATGAATTGTATTCATGAAATTTAAATAAATGATCAAGAAATAAATAATTATTATCATTCAACCAAAATAAAGTATTATTGTTTTTGCTAACAATACATATTGGTATAATATTACATTTCTTTTCTAATCCATCTGGGTCAATCGTTTTTACTTTTGAAAATGATAAATCAATATTTTTAATTTTTAAAAGTATAGTATAATTCAGAGATTTACTTAGTAAAATATTACTAAATTTTTTATATTCCAATATATGTTTTATTGTTTTTTTATCTTTATATTTATATTTATATTTAGAAATCATTTTTAATATAGTAATCTTCTTTTTATATTAAATCTTTTTGGATTATATAATTAGATAATAAAAATTATCAATTTTTTTTATAATTTATCTACTCAATCATGTATTATTATTTAATTTACAGTAAATTTTTTAATTTTAATGATTTAATTAATTCATCTTTTTTTTTTAATGTTCCGTCTCTTTTTTTTAAAGAAACTTTATTTTTTAACGCAATTTTTTGTAATTCACTCTTTTTCATATTTATTTTTGGATTTTTACTTTTTTTAAGTGCACCTCCTTCTTCTATTCTTCTTATAACATGTAGATTATAATTTCTGATTATATTATTTTTATAATTCTTTGGCAATTCATTTATATATTTATTATATATTGAAAAATAGAAACCTTGTGTTAAACTTCTATCAAATTCTTTATTTGAATATGGATGATATATTAATACCTTTAAACTTATTCTACTTTTTATTATATTTAAAATTTCTTTAAATTTTTTAAATTGATGACTATCTAATCTTAATTCTAAATATTTTATATTATTTGGTATGACTAATTTTTCTAATTTGGTATTAAATGAAATATCTAGTAGTTTAATAGAATCTGGTAAATTTTCTAAGTTAATTATTTTATTATAACTACAATTTAATTCTGTTAAACTAATTGGTAAATCTTTTGGTAATTCTATTATTTGATTATTACTACAATTTAATTTATTTAAACTTTCAGGTAATTTGCTAGGTAATACTTTTATTTTATTATAACTACAATCTAATATTGTTAAATTATTAGGTAAATATTCTGGTAATTTTGTTATTTTATTATAACTACATTCTAAAGTTTTTAATTGAGAAGGCAGATTTATTGGTAATTCTGTTATTTGATTATTACTACATTCTAAAGTTTTTAATTGAGAAGGCAGATTTATTGGTAATTCTGTTATTTGATTATTACTACAATTTAAAGTTTTTAAATTAGCAGGTAATTTTTGTGGTAATACTTTTAAATTATTACTAAAACATATTATACTTTCAATAGTATCTGGCAAATTATCAGGTAAATTTTCTAAACTACTATTTCTACATATTAAACTGCTTTTACCCTCTAATTTACTTATATTTATAGTAGGTCCATTCCTTTGTGAATGAATATAACTATTAACTCTTCCAATATTTGAAGATCCTGGAGTTTTACTACCTGTACTAAAACCTAGTCTCATAGCCTTTATTATAATATTATATATTTTATAAAAAAATATTATATATTTAAAGTGATGTTAAATTAATTATAAATATATTTAGTTATGAATAACTTTCCTATTTTTTATAATAAAATATTTGATTATAGTTTAAGAAAAGGCAATCATATAAAATTTATTGATATTTTAAAAAGTATTAATATAAAAAAAGAAGAAAGAATAGTATATTTAACAAAACATATTTATAAAGAAACACCTATACGTCTTGCAAATAGGGTAACAGATCTTAATAATTTACCATTTGGACTATCTAAAAATCACTCAATAAATAAAATAAGAACATGGTATTTAACATCATTTTTAGAATTAACAAATATTAAAGAACCACAATCTGAAAAAGATATAGTAATATTTAAAAATATTATTAATAATATTTATAGTAGACATTCTAATACATTGGTTACTATATCAAAAGGTCTTTATGAATTAAAAAAAGAGAATAAACTAAGTGACATTGAAGCACCAATGATACAAACATTTCTTGATAGATTTTATAAAAACAGAACTGAAATTCGAATTCTACTTGAACAATATTTATCGCTTTTTGAAAATAATAATGATGAAAACTATTTTGGAATAATTAATTTAAAGAGTGAACCTGTTAAAATTATTTATGATATTATTAATGATTTACAATTTATAATTAATCAAAATAGATTAGATATATTATTAGATGATATTATAAACGTGCATAATAATGTTAATATTAAAATACCATGTATGGAAAATTACCTTTATTATGTTATTTTTGAATTGTTAAAAAATAGCACTCAAGCTGTTTTAGATAAAAGTGCAATTGAAAATAACTATAAACCATCTATTAATGTTAAGATAAATAGTATTGATAGTAATTATATCCTTATAACAATAGAAGATAATGGTATTGGTATAAAAGAAAAAGATATGGAAAAAATATGGTATTATAGTTTTACAACATCATTATTTGACTCTGAAAATATTATTGAAGAGAGTGATTTTAATACAATAAGTCCTTTATCAGGTTTAGGATATGGATTGCCAATATCTGAAATTTACATAAATTTTTTAAATTCATCTAAAAATAATATAAAAATAAATAGTGTTTACAAAAAAGGAACGACGGTTTATCTATATGTAAAATGTTATAATGAATATTTATAAAATATATAAAGAATTTTTAAAGATTTTAAAATAATAATTTATTAAATTATTATTTTTCCATCATATCTAAATATACATTTACAAGTTCTTTATAATTATTTGCATATAATAATCTTAAAAAATATTTTTCAGGAATATCTATTTTTCTCACTGAACACCATCCAAAATATTTTTTAAATAATATTGGATGATAGTATCTGAACTCTTCATTTATTTTGTATAAAATATTATAAAAATAATCATAATTATTATAAAAAGTAGCTTTAGTTATTTTTTTATCAATTATTAGTTGATCAATACTTTTACTACTTTTCCTATATTTAAATATATATTGTAAATCTTTTTTATATTCTGGATATAGTTCTCCATATTTTTCTATTGCATTTTTGAAAAATATTTCATTTTTATTCATTAGTTTTTTCATACCATTACACCATAAATTATTATTTATCCACGGTGATATATTTTTTTTAGAGTTGATACAATCTTCTATCATTTTTTCATAACTACTTAATAAACGGTATGTACAAATAAATATTTCAGTAAAAATATGTTTATCTTTATCTATTGAAAACATTCTTTTATATGGATGTCTTTTATAATTTATACCAAACTTTTCATGAGTAACTTCGCCATAATCTATTGCAACACATTGAATTCCATAAAATGGAACTTTGTAATTATTTAATGTAAAATATTTTTTTTTAGTTTTCGTTACCATTATATTTGTACCTACATGTAAATCATTATGAGAATAACCTCCTTTATATAATATTAAAATTATTTTTATTATTTGTAATAGTATAGATAATCTTCTTTTTTTTGAAAGATTATATTTAGACTCATATTTATCTAATGTATATTTACCACAATAATCCATTAAATATTTAACACATAATTGCGATTTTTCTGGTTTATTTAAAATATTTTGATAACAATCATTATTTATTTCAAAATTATATAAATTTACAAAAAAACTTTTATCTTCATTATTTAACTTAGATATATAATTAAACAAATCAAGTTCTCTAAATATTTTATTTTTAAAACTTTTTTTTCTTTCATTGTTTAAAATATGTTCAATTTTTAATGCATATTTTTTATCTTTATATTTTACCAAATATGTTTTACCAAAAGTACCTTCACCTAATTTTTTTATAATTTTTAACATATTATAATATTATAAAAAATTTAAATAATATTATTTTTAATTTTTTCTTGGATTATTCTTATTTCAAAAAAAATATGATCTATAATTATTTTATTTAACAAAGGAAGATTCATTTTTATTTTATAACCTATATACAAAAGACCTATCAAAAGATTATTATTATAATATTCTTGACATTTTATAAATAATTCTTTAGGTCCATTTTTATCTGGATGAAG
>JACCDO012406822.1_pt1 | contig 19051 bp, 44 predicted proteins | sample 7446101 | NCBI WGS metagenome assembly JACCDO01 (sample SAMN15323440, study PRJNA562643) | freshwater metagenome | isolation source: river surface water | place: USA:Blue River Watershed | collected 2017-08-16 | reverse complement strand
GTTCTTTGGTACAAAAATTTCCGGGAATCAAGAATGATCCCCGTTATCCCTAGTATAAACTAAACCTAGTAGAAAGAATACACATGATTAAGTATAAGAAGTTTACACTGGCATATAACCCACATGTCAAAGAAATCTCATTAGCTCTATATAAGACTCAAGGAAAGTGGTTCTTGAAGTTTAAGACAGAGAAGGCTATTCACGTATGGGGACGTAATCCTATAGACTGATGTACCGATAGACTAAATACCCCCAAATTATACACACTTTTGATAGTTATACACAGACTTATACACAAGTTATCCACATAGTTATCCACAGATAAATATTACTGTTGATAATTGTTTTCATTTAGAAGATGGATTTTGATATTGGATATGGATAATAGAACCCATATATAGATGGCGTTCGTAATATTCCCCAATATCCCCCTTTGTTATCAAATTGTAACATATCAAATTAATGATAATTATTCTCAATAAATAGCCAATTTTGGGGAAAAAATACACGCTTTCGTAATGTTTTTATATAAAAAACTATATAAATAACCATGTTTTATCCCATATATGTATTGTATATATACTAGGGGGAATTTGTATCAGGATCGTAATTAATACCCTGGCAAAGCCAGCCAGCAAAGCTGGGGGTATCGTAAAGTATACCTTTATCCCTAGTATAAGATATAACACATATACAAATACTTCAGCGATTTTCTGATATGGGATCGTAATACATTTTGATAATAGATTAGTTTGATAAGAATAGGAGATTATTTGGGGATATCGTAATGTTATCGTAATGTTATAATTTGATACTTGACAATTTGGATAAAGTGTGGTGCCCCAGCAGCGATCCCCCGAAGGGGATCACTATCTAGATTACTCTTCTTCGTCCTCTTCGCCCTCAAACCCTAGAACATCATCTAAGTCCGTGAAGCCTGTATCTTCCGCAATACCTAGCAGACCTAGATACAACTCAAATGTCTCGTCAATAAAGGTGGCTGCTTCTGGCGTAGTCTTTACAATGTTATTATCAATCAAGTATGCTAGTGGCAAACCTAAGTCAGCATAACTGATAAAGTTAGCAAAGTTCTCGTCATCTCTAAATTCCAGCCATACTTGGGCTAGAATGTTACATCTCGTTTCAAATGGTGTCTGTGTCATTTTCCTATTATACTCCTACCTACCGACATTTATTTCTGTTTCATCTTCCGCCAACTCAACCACAAGTTGTAGTCGCCGTAGCGTAGATGTGGGAAAGTATTTTAGATACATTCCTACTACTTCCAAGTCTAATCTAACATCACTAATAAGTTTGCTTATCTGCTTGGCTACCTTTTCTTCTTCCGTTGTTGCTCTCATCTGTCTCCTATTTAGTTATACTCTTCCATTGTATCAAAATTATAGGGGGAAGTCAAGACCAACGACAATCCTGACCTCCCCCGTTGTAGGACACGCCAACCCCTTAGCATGTTTCCTACAGTGGTAGGGAGTAGTCTCAACCCACCAAGTCTTTTACCTTCCATGGTTCCATCTCATCAGCCAGCGGTAGTGTCAACAGCACACTCTTCAGCCTAGGTGGAGCTATCTCTAAAAAGTTAGTTAGACTATCGGTCCAGTCATAACCATACTCATCCTCGGGATACTGGCTACGTAGGTAACGTGTCTCTGCAAAAGTAGTGTCAATATACCAATCAGAATAAGTAACGTCTGTGATACCGTCCGCGTTGGTCCACAATGCAGGATTGATTCGAAGTGTATCAGAATTAGTAACCTCATCGGTCTCTGGGTCGTAGTCTTCTACAAAGTAAATGTTTAGGTCCCAAGCTTTTTCCATTAGTTCCACAGTCCTTATTTTTTCTTTCCGTCAATGGTTACTTCGATACTAGTATAATAGAACCTACCGACAATTTCCATTCCAGTCTCCCAGTAGGCTAGGTCAATACCACCTTCAAGATGCATTTGAACTAGGTCTTCTGCCATACGTTCTAGTAGTTCATTATCATTCAAAGTTTTAACATACTTCATTAGTTTTTCCATTCTGTAATAACGCCGTCGCCACCACACAAGTCACAGTCAGGCTCGCATTCGCCTTCGACATTGTTCTGGCATTCAATGTAAGTACAAACAGTGATTGAGGTTTCTTCTGTCCACGGCTTCTCGGTAATGTAATATTGGATACGATTGACGAAGTGGAAACCAGATACAATGTATACACCCTCGTCTCCGTCTAGTTCTGTCCAGATGTTGCTGTCTGGCTGTGATTGAACAAAGGTTATGTCTGGTGGGTAGGTCTCAAATTGGTAGGTGTTATCATTAGCAATTTGATTTCTAATTGGCTTGTAGGTATCAAACCACTCGTCATAGGTCATTGTCTTATACAATTCGCTGTCTCAATTCTTCTAGGGTTTTGTTGTCGTATCCATTATAAGTCTGACCTACGACATTATACATATCGTCTATTACTTCCAGAACGTATTCGATCGCTTCCTGCCAGCCTTCGTCGTATCCTTCGCCACGCTCTCCCATAGCATTACTCATCTTCTTCGTCCTCTTCTAGTTCGCCATCTTCAAGGTAGATTTCGCAATCAATGTTGTTCCAGAAGTCGGTGTATCCCTTTTGTGCTGAATAGGGAAGCCACTCGGTAGACAGGTCGTTAGCAATGTTTTCTGCGGTATCATAACTATCAGTCTCAAACTCAAACTCAGTATCGAATGAATAGGTTACTACTGCTCTAAATGTAGCCATTGGGTTTCTTTCTCTCGTCGTTATACTATTGTAGCAGGTTTAGAAGTGGAAGTCAATAGGAACAAGGTAAGTGTTATTGGCTTCATTGTTATCTACCTTGCGAAGAATGTAGGTAGCGTTGGTAGTCCAGTGGATAAGGTCATAGAAACCACTGTCGTAGTCCCAGACACCCTGCTGGAAGGCAATCAATCTTGATACAGCATAGAAGGCAGGGTCGTAAGTCATAACACCACCATAGTTATCAAGTTTATCAACTATGTCCTGACCCTTGAACTCTTCTAGATACTTGTTATACAAATCAACCCTATTAGCAATTAGTTGCTGTATCTTGGCAGAGAAAGCATTTGGGTCTTCATCGTAACTAATAATCATATTAGTCTTGTCTTCGTAACCTGCTTGCCAGTCTTCGTCTTCAGCAACGTTCCAACGACCACCACCTGCTACAAACCAGTCATACCAAGTGTTGGTGGCATAGTCGTCTCCACCCATTTGGCTTTCTAGTTGTGACTTGGCAATAGCCAATGCTTCGTCTTTGTCTTCTGCTTCAACTGCTACCCATTGTAAAGTATGCAATTTGTTCCTTTCGTTGTTGTATCTCTATTATACTGGATACCACCGACATTGTAAAGACCCAATTCTGGAAAATCCTGGGATCTTCGTAATCGTTCGTAATAGGTTATTTATATTAGCTAAGATATGTAAGGAGGTGCCCACCCCTGGGGGGTAGCTAAATCTCTAACAATCTTGCTCTCAATAATAGCAGGGTAGTCCTGGAAGGAACTTCATCTAGATACTTATTGTCTAAGAACATGTCAATCAGTTCCAAGATGATTTCTTTCTCTGTCCTGTTATCCATTGTTATCTACTGTTCGAATAGAAATAAGATAACTGCCGCAATCAATACAGTAATCACAAATCCAGTGATGTTCACAGTTTTCCACGATAACCCTCCATGTCTAGCATACTCTCTAACATCTCTACTCGGTTGTTGAGAGCGTCGAACGTATGGTCATTTATCTTATTACGCAATTTGATTAGGTCTTTCAAGATACCCTCTCTTTCTTCAAGAAGGCTCTTTATCTGGTCATTCATTACTTACTCCTAAATAGTAGTTGGCTTGTTGTGCTTCCCATTCATCGTGGGTAGAGCAATACTCTTGGTTACCTTCGCAAATGTCGCAAAAGGAATTACAATCGAAACTTCCGTGATGTTTAGGGCAGACTACCCTGTCGCAATCGCAATCACTCATCTTCTTCTTCCACTACAATCTCCCAATGTCCGTCTGGGTTCTGTTCGTGCTGTTCGATAGCAAGGTCAATGATTTCTTGCTCGTGAGTATCGGTATCCCAATCGTTAGGAACATCAACATAAATGTATGCCGAGTAACTTACTTCAATCGTTTTCATCTAACACTACCTTTCGTAGTTCGTCGTCTGTTAGGTTATCTATTCTATCAAGACCCACCGACATTATAGCGTCAAGTAGTTTGCGGTAGTCTTCTACACTAGTCATCTTCACCAATCCTAATAGTCATAGCAGTATTCTCTGGCTCGTCGTGGATTTCTCCACATTCATCACAGTAGTCGTTCAATTGAAAATCCCGTCTAGGTCGTGGGTATGCATACTAATTAGATAAGTATCTATCTTGCCACACTTAGGGCAAGGTGGGGTCTTGTCTCCTTTATTCATTCTCCACTATCCTCATAGTCATCCCAATCAGCAATGTATAGTTCCAAAGCGTCGCATAGTGCTTCCCAAGAAGCATAGGACATTTCTTCTGGTTTGATAAATGTAAAGGTTTCACTCATCTTCTTCGTCTTCTTCCTGCTCTTGCTCTTCTACTTCAATCGAATAGACTTCGCCAGCATAAGCATACTGCTCATACTCCCAGCCTTGCTTCTCTGCTTCTGCTTCGCTGTCTGCTTCTACTTCGTAGTAGTATTCGACAATAACTTTTACATCATAGGTAGGCATTTGTTTCCTTTCGTTGTATTTCAATTATACAGATACCCACCGACATTTATTTATGGGGATTTGTGTGGCTATCGTAATTAGCTTCGTAAATGTAAATAGACTATTATTGATTCGGGGCACCGATCCCAACCCCCATATTCCGTTTCTGGAATACAGGGGTCAGGGTAGAATGGCTTACGCCATTACTACTTGCTGAACCAACTTCATTAGGCGGTTTTTCTCTGCGTTGATTACAGGGTCAAAGCCAGAAGCCGAAGCGTAAATGCTTTCGTTGTTGCCACCACGAGCGGTTCGATACCAATCTAGGCGTTCGGTTAGAGCGTTGTATGCTCCCCAAGCAGTTCCAGCAATGGTGTCGTTGAACTGACCGACATAAATAGCGTTTAGCAAATCAACCTTGCTGTCGTATTTCTTGAATGAACCCTTAGCGTCTTTTTCGGGAGCAGGGTAAGCGAGAGCAACAATGTCGTCAAACTGCTTCTGTGTAATTTCCTTCTCAATCATAGCGTTAGCCATAACAGAGAACTCGTCAAGATACTTAGAAGCAAGTCCTAGTGCTTCACGAGCAACAGCGATTTTACCTTCGGCAGTTTGCGTGTGGCGGATTTTGAAAGTCTGCTTGGCTGCTGACTTACCCTTGAATGACGATAGAGCAAGGTTCAAGGTGTTAGCACAGACAACGCGAACAGGAGTAATGCTAGCCTGAATAGCGATAGAACCGTCGTGGCTAGTGTTGATTAGTAGGTAGTTGTCGATTTTATCGGCACGACCGTTAGGGTCTAGGGTAATGCTGTCTGCCAAAGCAATCGAGCCGAATACCTGACGACCACCCTTGATAGAGCCAGCGGTTTCCCAACGACCGCCACCGTCTAGCAGGTTATCACCAAACGAGAACAAGTCCTCATTTTGTAGCGGAACATAACGCTCACCGACAACGCCAAGAACATCGTTCTGGTCTGCGTTGAATGGATTTGTGCGAGTAACAAAAGAGTAACCCTTGTCGCTAACAAAACCCTCTGGCATTGCTACATCTTCAAGACGAACATTCCAGTTGTCTAGGTGTGCCAGTTTTAGCATTTCTGCGGTATTGACTTCGTTCTCAAAGACAGTTCCTAGATTGTGCCAAGCAGGTTGGCGTAGGCTAGCAAAAGTTGCTTCGCCTGTTGCTTCATTGATTTCCAATTCGTGAGCCATAAGAGCCTTTCGATAGTTGTTTTTTTGTTGATAAGATAATTATACAGGACACCACCGACATTGTAAAGACTATTTGGGATAAATTTTTGGCGTGTCGTAACGTAATCGTAAAGAGCTTGGCAGGGATCGGGGGCACCGCTTACAAAAATACCCCAGCCGAAGCCAGGGTATCTTGTCTGGTAGCCATATAAGTTTCACTCTGCCACACCAGCCCAGAGTTAGAGCCTTTTTACAACTTGCTCAGGTTGGGCTGACTAACGACATTAGGTAGCCAACTCCTACTTGCCAAAGCAGTTTAGACACTTGCTTAGGTGTTTAGGCGTAAGCCTATGGTTTAGAGCAAGTCCATTACAGACGAGTAGGTAGAAGCATTGACTTCTTCCTGCGTAGTCATTTTTAGGATTGCTAGGTTCTTGCGTAGTAGTTCTAGGCGAGAAGTGTGCTCACGACCAAACCACTCACGCTGGCTTGGGTCAGTTGGCTTTTGTGGCTCATCTGGCAGGGTAATCAGCGAGCGGTCAATCGTTACCTGAATGTCGTTGTTGTAGTTAGTTCCAACGCTTAGTCCGTCGGCAGGATTGCTCTTGATTGTCTTGACCGCAAGGGCTAGTAGGCTAGCCTTGTAGTCTGCGTATGCTTGCTTGTATGCCTTTACATCAGCAGGGTAAGAAGCAATACGCTTCTCAATGTCCGCAATCTTGTTCTCAATCATAGCGATTACAGAAGCGGTTGGAACTTTTACAGATACGGCTCTTGCCATTTTATCTTCCTTTGTTTGGGGTTGTTTTGTTGTTAGGTCTATTATACGGCAGACTACCGACATTTTGTGTGAGTGGGCAGTTTAGAGTGATACCCAGCACATTTGGTTACTTTACAGTAGTCCAGCGTGGCTGTCCAGCAACATCTAGACGAACGCGAGCAGAACCGCTCTTGTTCATTACGACTTCCTGAACGATACCCGATACGCCAGACTTGGCGGTAACGAACTGCGAGCCAACAGTAGGGATAGTGATGTTCGACATAGCGAACCTTTCTGCCTATTTCTAGGACTTTGCTTCTAGTTATTTGAATACCAACGGATTTGTTGATACTTCTATTATAAGGTATCAGCGAGATAAAGTCAAGCACATTTCTAAGATTTTTGTAACCAATTTCTATGCGGTATCTTTTTATTTTTTATTGTGGTCTTGCGTTTTTCTTGCTGATACATCTATTGTAATCGTAACCACCGACATTATACGGGGATTTCGTAAGCTATTCGTAAATAGCCAGGGATCGAATCGGGGCACCCCAGATAGCCGAAAACCCAGACCGAAGCCTGGGTTCTCTACACAATCGTTTATAGGCTTGTGCTACACCATCAGAGAGTTTCCCTTTCAGGCACTCACAACCAGCATCTCGATTTGAGAAAGTTGCCTAAGCAACCGTGTCTATTCCCGAAGCCTTTGACACTTGCCATTTTCTCTAAATGACCAAACCAAGAGAGTTTCCATACCGCACTCACAACTCTGGACTGTTATAGACTTCCGCTTTCCCTTATGTCTAAGCCTTTTAGCCACTTGCTCAGGTGGTTTTTCATAGCCCCCTATGAATTGATACGCCAATCATCTACATTGAAATCGGTTTCCAATACTTCGTAGTCGCTATCGTAGGTTGAGAAATCAACTCGGTCGCAATAGACATTATCGGCAACTTCATCTGGGTCAGCGTTCATTGGAACTTCGACAGTAACAGTAGCGGTAATGGTGTATTCAATGTCGATACGCTTGGTGAGTAGAACATCAAAGATTTCAGCAATCTTGTTTGCGTTCTCAAAGGTGATTTCTTCATCTTCAAGCAACTCGGCAAGAGCGTCTTTGAGTTTGAGTTTCTTGCTGTCGTGGTCATAGCGAACAGAGCGGAGTTGGTCAGCAGCAGTAGCCCGATACTGCTCCTTCACCGCCAAGTCCTTCTCTAACCTCTCAATCTTTTCGTTGAGTGCTTTTAGAACAGGGTGAGTGTTGCTGGTTAGGTCAGGAGTAACATCTACTTCCTCAATAACGCTGTCGGTGAAATCTGGCTGTCCGTAGTCAATGTTTTCGGTCATTTGTTTCTTTCTGTTAGGGGGTGTTGTGTTTCTATTATAAGGTGAGCCACCGACATTATAGGAATTCGAATGGGTCTCTGTCTTGGAAAATCTCTTCCAAGTCTGCTAACGAATACGCCTCTGGGTTCTCGTAGTAATCGTTTAGGTTGGCAATGATTTCTTCTGCTTGTTCATCTCTCATAATTACATTATAGGGGTAACCTCCGACATTATAATGTTCTATCGTAAACGGTGTGTCGGGATCGGGGCACCCCGAAGGGTAGCCTACTGGTAAGGCAGGATTGTTCCTTGTATCAACTCACCAGTAAGCATAGCGACAGCCAGAATGTATCCTTCTTGGACACCCTGAAAGTATTCGCTATCGTCATCGTGTTCCTCAATGTAAGGTCGAAGGTCTTCGATACGAGCCTTGAGTTCAAGCACAACCTCATCAACAGGCATTTTTTCCATTGTTACTCCCCTTTTACTTCTTCTACATAGATAGCGTCAAAGCTTAGATTATTTACTAGGTATTCGTAGAGTTCGTGAGCAAAAAACTTTTTCATCTCTTCTACGGTTCTTGGCTTAGTGTAATGCTCTTCTTCCATTTCCTCTGGAGTAAGTCCATACTCATCTTCCCATTCAAGATAGCCATTCTCATCTGGCTCAAAGGTCATCTCAATAAAAGCCTTGAAAGTCTTACTCATTTTCCCACTCGCTTACATCTTCTCCGTCAAGAACAGCAAGAGCATAAATGATACGCTCGCTGTCTGGTAGTTCGCTTACAACTTCCCATTGCTTATCAGTAAGTAGGTCGCCGTCAAATGTAATTGTGTTCTCGCTTGCCGAGTATGAACCGTCAGCAGAGATGTATGCTTTCCAAGAGTGGTGGTTATAAGTCATAGACTTCCTTTCGTTGTAATACCATTATAATCCCAGCCACCGACATTATACCTTCGTAACTTAATATTCTTTTGCGGAGCTTGGGGCACCCCCGAAGGGGCTGACTAAATCAGCGTTGGCTCGTGAGCCTTCTCCAATTCGAAGGCTTCCAAGAATGCTTCTTTGGTTGGTAACTTATCGAATGACCAGCAAAAACGCTGTCCGTTCCATTCAGCGATAAACCATTTGTTCTGGAAATCCACAGTATAAACTGCTTCACAGAATAGTTCGTCATTCTCAAAATCGCTATTGTCCGTCAGCGGTAACTCGTGAGTAGCATAAGCAATGTAACCCAGAACATCTGCTCCAATGTCTCGTGAGAGAGTAGGGTAAAGGTCGAAGATTGGCTTTTCGCTAGCCGAAAGGATTGAGTTGATGTTCTCAATCTCACTCTCGCTTAGAAAGTGGCATTTGTTTAGGTTGTATTCAATACCGCTTAGGTTGTGTAGGTGATACAAAGCATTTACACCCTGTCCAGCAGGGTAGCCGTCCCATTGTCCGTATTGAGCAACAACAGTTTTGCCATTGCGGTCGATAACCTTAGTAAGATTGCGAGTTCCCATTAGTGTCCTTCTTTCGTTGTTAGTTCTATTATAAACCTACCCTACGACATTATAGCTTCGTAACGTAATCGGGGTAGTGATCTGGCGGTGCCCCCCGAGGGGGTGGCTAAAGACCGCTAACTATTTCAGAGAATACCATATCCTCACTAGCCTCATACCTACACTTATCGCAACAGAAAACTTCCATTGGCAATAGTTGAGTGTTGCAGAATGTGCAATCCATTACTCGCCACTTCCTCTCACGATAATCCAGATGAGGGCTTGCATAGCACGAGGGGTCATTCCGTATAGAGTGGCAACATCGGTAACAGCAGAAGCCATTTCCTTATACTGTGACTGGGTAGGGGTTTTCTTTTCAATGCCTAATGCTCGCAACATCCAAACATCTATAACAACAGCGTTCTCATCGCCAGCGATAGCACGAGCAAAGGCATTGGTCTTTTGACCCTTGAGAGCCTCATAGCCTAGAGTAAGACCAGCGTTAGCCATACGAATGTTATTGCCTAGAGCAACTACTGGTTCGCCTAGTGAAAAGGTGATTGCGTTAGTAACATTCCTAGTCCAACGCTCACGAGGTGAAAACGCTGAAACAACGGTTGCTCCGATTTCTAGGGTTACGCCTAGATTCTTAGCAACCTCACGAGCAACAGTCTCTGCGTCAAGATACCATTTAGAGGCTTGTTCAATCTGACCATAGGTTGCACGAGAAGCAATCTCTCGGTAAATTTCTACATACTGCTTTAGCATAGTTGTCCTTCTTTCGTTGATAATACAATTATACTTCGACCCACCGACATCTTATCGTAACGACACGCCAGGGATCGGGGTGCCCCCCCCTCGGGGTGGCTAGACTTCCTGCCAGATTACCGTTTCATGGCAGTCTTCACAATCTACGGCATACTCTACTGGTTCACCATCCAGATTATGATAACGAGCGATAACAACGTGATGGTCAAAGTGGTTAGCAAGGTTCATCGGTTCCATTCGTCTTTGGCTTTCTTTATGGTTTCAATAGCGTTTGCTATTAGGGCTAATCCCAATACCGTCATTATTAGCGGTATTAGTAGAAATAGGATTATCTCCATTAGTTCTCCTCAAAGTAGTCGTTTGAACATTCGACACAGAAACCTAATTCCTCATTATAGACATCTGCCTTTACAGGGACTCCACACTTGTCGCAACCTCGGTGATGAGTAAAGGTGAATAAGCCTGTTCCTGTCGGTTCGTCGTGGCTCCACCTGCGAGCGGTAAGGGTGTCGTTCTCCAAATACCATTCGATACGGAAGTCTCCGCCGTCAAGAGATAAAGCCGAGTGAAGGTCAAGCATAGTTGTCCATTTGAAAGCACTTGCGTTACGCCAGCCTAGTCTGTCTGTTTCGATTAGGATAGGGTCATCTTCGTCTATCTTGTTAGCAACCTGCCACATTCCTAGCAACTCAAATACCCAGTCTTTCTGCCATTCGTAGCAATCAAAACATTCGTCGCTAGGTGTTCCGTCTTCGTTCTCGCAAAGGCAGTCAGTAGTAACGCTAGCAATTAGTTTCTCAGTAGTAGTCATTCGATTCTTTCTTTCGGGGGTTGTAATTAGATTATAGCGTGAGCCACGGACATTTTATTCGAAGTAAACTACTTCTTCATCGTGTTCAGGATTATCACAAAACTCCGCTAGGTCACAATAACAAATAATCATTAGTAACTCTCCTTGATAGCCTTGCGAATGTTTGCCTGTCTTGAACCCTTGCGGTTTTCAGGGGTAACGATAGTGTGTTTAGTCAGCATAAGGCTTTTGAACAACTCGGCAGAGTGAGCCTTACGGATAGCGTTATTAGTCTTGCTTAGTGGCTTGCTTTTTTTCTTCATAGTTAGATTATACAGGATACCTACGACATTTATTCTGGCAAACTTAATAAACATACGTAAAGGAGTTGTTGGCAGGGATCGGGGCACCGCCCTGCTAGCCCCTAAAAGGGGTTTCGCAGTTCGTCGATTTCTCGCTGTAACTTATCTACTCGTTTAGCAAGATAAAGAGCAATGCTAGAAACAAAAATAACACAACCGAAGGCAATCCAGAAAAGAAGTCGCTCATCACTCATTATTCCCCCCAGCAAGCGTTATCGAAGCGGTCTGCCTGAAAACGCTCATTGTCGTTCTCAAACATCTCAGCGAAGTCAGCGATTAGATTGGTAAAAATCTGCTCACCCTCCACGCCTAGCGAAAGCAAACTCTCGCGGTGGTCTGCCAAAATCTCGGCAGTTGAAACATAGTCTTTACGGGTCATCATCTTAGTTATACTCCTTTTGTAGTCGAATAATTTCGGTCATTTGTGCTTTTGTGATGTGAGCAAGTAGAATGCCATAGCAACGAGTGTAAGTGGTTGCTAGTAGTTCGTCCTGATACTTTGCTTTTACCAATGCTTCAAACTCACTTTGTAGTTCCTTGAAAGTTGGTTCGGTTGTTAGGTCTGCGTGTTCGCTAGCCATCTTTGCCATTATTTCCTGTCCTTTGCTTGTTAGTTCTATTATAGGGATAACCACCGACATTATGCGTTAGGCTCCTGCCACTCAACATCGTTCACCCAGAAGGTTTCGATACGGCTCTTGTAATAAAGATTTTCGCAGTATTCAAGAGTGTCCTTCTCCTGCTCTGGCGTAACAACGATTTCGAATACATCTCCGTCAATGGTTAGAACGCGGAATACACTTTTGGTGTCTCTCATAGTGAGCCTTTCTTTGTCGATACCTCAATTATAAGGCATACCACAGACATTTATCTAGGGAGATCGAAGATCTGTTACTTAATCGTAACAATTCAAGCTGCGAGCTGGGGCACCCTCTCGGGCGTGTCGTTAGAACGGAATGTGGTCTTTGTCTGCCTGACGGTAACCATCTACATAGCCGTCATAGTAGTCAGCGGTAAGGTTGCGAGTAGCGATAGCCTTGCCAATAGCAAAAGCAACGACAACGAATAGAATGTCTAGAACTAGGTTGAAACCGTTGTAAAAAATCATTTGTAGCCTTTCGGGTTGTTAGTTAGATAATACCATTAGGGACAGACATTTTATTTGCTGAGGCTCACCTTGCGGATTATTTGCTCAGGCTCAAACCTGTCCCTAAAACTTTTTAAATTTCGATGATTGACCAAGACATTATGTTACTGTCTTCAAACTGAGCCTTAGCCCATTGTAGGGTTTTGGCGGTATAGGCAAAGTCACGAGTAATGCCACTAAGCATAACGATTTGAATTCTGCGAGTGTTCATTAGAACCTTTCTTGTTGATACCTCAATTATAAGGGTAACCTACGACATTATGCGGTGAGGTCTGGAAGCGAAATGTCCACAGCACCTTTCTCGGTGTAGAGGACATACCATTGGTTCTCTTCGTTGTAAAACATAGACTTGCGTAGCACACCGAGTTCGATCAGTTTTTCAACAGCAATCATTTGCTCTCCTTCGTTCATACCTCAATTATACCGACACCCTACGACATTATAGGGAAAGATCAAGGACTTTCTTAACCTGTTACGTAAATGTTATATTTGAAGCTGGGGCACCGCGTCGGGCGTGTCGCCCTAGCGACCATCACCTACTCGTCATCACCGTCCATAAATTCAATGCCGTTCACCCAAAAGGTTTCGATACCACCCTTGTAGTATTGGTCGGTAGCCCATAGGATAGTGCTGTCCACTTGGTCAGGACGAGATAGGCAGATGTCAAAGGCTTCGCTACCCTTGGTTACAACGCGGATGATAGTAGTAGTCATAGAATAGACCCTTTCGTTTGGATAGACCCATTATAACATCAGTCTCAGACATTATAGCAACGTAACGTAAAGCCTGTGCCTGGCAGGGGGGCACCCTCTCGGGCGTGTCGGATCTATCCACAGCTTGTGGATAACTATGCTTTGATTGGCACAGCGTCAGGGTGGTCTAGACGGAACTGCCTAGCGTCTCGCCAATGGATAGCAGAGGTAACCTGCTGTCCGTTGAAGGTGTAGGTGTAAAGGGTGTATTCGCTCATAGTAAGCCTTTCGTTTGATAGTTATAGTTTAGCATTGACCACAGACATTTTAGTCAAAGTTCAACCCTGCGTTATAGGTTTCGCCAAACAGTTCGTCTAGCGTGTCCTGCTTTTTGGAACGGTTGTTCCACTCCAACTCCTCGGGGGTAGGTGGCAGCTCCTCCATGTAGCCAAAGTCGTCTCCGTAGTATAGGTTTGAGGTGTCCATAGCTGTCCTTTCGTTGATAATACAAGTATAACCACAACCACAGACATTATACAAGTCAAATTAGATCTTTTTACATCTTTGTTACCATTTCGTTATAATCGGAATCTTTTTGGGAAGCTACGTAAAAGCTACGTAAACGGATCATTCGAACAAATATTCGAACAATGCCCTCCATCGGGCGTATCGCATATTCCGTTCTAGTGATAGCCACGCTTGCGAAGCAGAGCGGTTAGTTCGTTATATTCCGCCATAGACATATAGTCGCCAAACTCAGCGATACGCATTAGTTCGCGGTAGCGGATTGCTTGCTCTGGGGTTAGTTTGCCTTTTGCCATTTTTACTCCTTGATTAGAAAGACGATTGTTGCTAGGACTAGGATACCGATAACCATAGACACTTTACCACTCTCGCTTAGAACCCTTGGCTCTGGCTAGAACGGTCAAGCGGACTAGTTCGCGTTCATCTTCCTCGGTAATTTCCCAATCTAGTTTCTCGGCACGATTTAGAGCGGTTTCCAATTCTGCCTCAATCTGGGTGAGGGTAGAGTTGCTGTTGATGAATGGGTTGATTGCTAGAACTGACATTGAATTTCCTTTTCTTTTGCTACTTACAGTTTAGGGTATGCCACCGACATTTATCGGTAGCGACACGCCGATCTCAGTCAGAGAACTTTACGAACTCTGCTTCGGCTTTGTAGAAGTCGTCCTTCTCATAGCCACCTAAGATTGCCATAGCACCTTTGAGGTCAGTGAGGACAACCTCGTGAACCTCACCGCTTTCAATCTCGCTAACCGATACTTTCCAAATCTGGTTTTTCATCTGAAAACCTCCTTATCTCTATATATATATTTAAACATAGACCACCGACATTTATCAAGCTTTTTGCTCTATTTCGACAGATTCTTTTATAACAAATTTGGGGAAAATCGTTATAATTCGTAGGCGTGTTGGACTTGACAAAGATCTGAAATTTTGGTGCCCCCCACGCTGTCGGGCGTGTCGGGGTAGCCAATCTCCTACTGATAGTCTCGCATACGAAGCAACTTGGTTAGTTCATCAAACTCAAGGGCAGACATGTATTCGCCATTCTCGGCAATGTCCATCAGTTCAAGGTAGCGGAGGTGCTGTTCTCTAGTTAGTTTAGCCATTGGTGGCTCCTTTCGTTAGGTTTAGTTTAGGTGATACCGCAGACATTTTACTTTTGGCAGGTATCGATGTGCTTCCAATACTCTTTGAGTGTCCAACGGAAAGAAAGTCCGCAGTGATTGCATAGGCGATAGGTTTTCATAGATGTCCTTCGATCGATTTGGGTTTGGTCTATCGGTGGCAAATGCCACAGAGATAAACGCTAGCATAGACCTTGCGGACTACATAGACGCTAGCAGGGAGTTCAGGGTGGAAGAAACAGGCGTGAGCCTTGCTCTCTTCCTTGGTTAGTTGGATAACAGTCATGTTATCTCCTTTCGTCATACCTATAGACTAGCAGATACCTACGACATTATGGGGACATCTTACGGCGTTTCGTAGCTTTGTTACCAAACCGTTATAAACGGGGCACCGCGTCGGGCGTGTCGCATATACCCATTACGGCATATACGCTATACGCCATACAGCCGTTTCATCAACTTAGCGATTTCGGTTTGATAGTATTCCACCATAGCGGTATTCTCATCAGGGGTATCGGCAAGCCACTTACGCAAGTCAATCACTCGCATTAGCATTGCTGTCTTAGAGTTTCCGTGAGCCATTAGTTAGCCTTTCATCTAGTTACTTACAGTTTAGGGGATACCACCGACATTTTTATTTGTCGGCGTAGTATCCACGACGGAACAGGTAGTCCTGCCAAACTTCCTTGTGGCAACTATCAATGTAGTTACAGGAGTAGCAGTAGATAGCGTTAGGCGATTGCTCGCTTTCGCAGTGCTGGCAAGCACATTTCTTGAATTGGGAAGTAGTCATAGTGACCTTCTTTCTTTTAGTAGGGATAGGATTAGCGGTGGCAGATACCACACAAGGTTACATTTCCAGCAACCTTACGAATTACAAGAACGCTTGAAGGCAGTTCAGGGTGGAAGTAGCAAGGGTTAGCCTTGCCTTCTTGGGGGGTTAGTTTGATAACGGTCATTTGTTATCTCCTTTCATCTATCTATACAGTAACACGACCCACCGACATTTTACGGACATTTAGGGGGTTTTTAGGGTGTTTATTAAGTTTTGTTACCATTTCGTTACAATTGAGATCATTTTTTCGAACAATTTTTCGAAACGGGGCACCACTTTTTGTGGGGTATGTCAAGCACGACACACCTATAAGCATACGTGATTTAGCATACACTTCTTGACATCAGGCAACAGGTGGCAAACAATCTCATCCTGACATCCACCGCAGGTTATGCGATAGAACTCGCCATCAAACTCAACAGGGAAAGTAACTCCGTAGATGGTCACGTATTCGGTCATTGATTGTCCTTTGTTCATAGTTTTAGTTTAGTGGATACCTGCGACATTATAGGGTGATAGTGTATGGCGTGTCGATAGGGACTACATCCATTCCTGGGCAGTCATAGCAAGTCATAGGACCATCCTCGGTATAGCCTTGCTCGCACTGCTCGCATTTGTGGGTGATGGTCATAGTGTAGGTGTTGCGTTCGTTTTCGTTCATACCTAAATACTAGCATTGGTCATAGACATTATGCAACGAGATCGACACGATAATTAAGCTTTGTTACCATTTTGTTACAAACGGGGCACCAGGGGTATATCAAAGGTGGCACCAGTATATAAATCAATGCTGGCACTAGATGTGTGCTCACTATGGCACTAGGGGGTGTTATTCGTTTACCCCTGCATCATACATCTTTACAAAATATTCAGATTTTTGCCAATTTGAAAATTTTTTCAGATTTTCAGATTTATTCCCATATATTATAACAAAATTGTTATAAAGTTTTGGGAATAAATTACGGAAGCAACAAATCGGGGGTACGTACAATCAAATCATGCTTGACAAGCCATAGATTAATAAGCTTATATGATACATGAAAGTGATTTGACATCTGTTTGACAGATAATCCATCTTGGAGTAGGTTTTCTAGAACACTTTTGTCCTGATAAGTTCTTTGATCGTAAATCGACATGTCTCTCCTATGTTAGATTTACAGTATAGCATAAATTTCGACGGTACACAACAGGCAAAGCCTGTCTTGATTGGATTTACCAATGTCCTCTAGGACATCTAGCTTGAACTAATGTAGTCTTTAACTTCATAAAACATCCACACTGACGACACTTCATTAATGTTTTATTAAAAAATGGGCATTCATTGCATATGCTCAAGCGATATTCTACTAAATCCTTATCCGACCTAGCCTGTCTAGGATCAAATAGGTCTGTAAATTCGACATCGCCGTTATCTTTCATATGTTTATTATAGCACCCATAGGGCTACGGAGTAGCTTGTTTGGGGGATGGGACCTCTATTTACCGCCGTTTTTAAAATCGAACTTTTTGCGAACTTTTTAAAATCGAACTTATAATGGAGAGTATGAACTTAATAGAATCTATCCTAGCTATTGTTATCAGTATTGGAACTGTTATAACATCAACAGCACTCGGAGTTAGATGGTTAACAAAACACTATTTCAATGAGATCAAACATGAAATGAAACCTAACAGTGGAGCTTCTATGAAAGATCAAGTAACACGACTTGAAGAAAGAACTGACAAGATAGAAGAGAAGCTAGATAGAATTGTAGATATTCTTATTACCGAAGGTGTTAAAACTAAGTCTTCAAGAACTAAGAATTCTTAATCTTTATTTATTGATTAAATAATAGATAACAATCACAACGGTCGATTTATTCCCGAACTTTTACACTGATTACATTTGTCCTTAAATGCTACGCATTATATTTATTATTATAAGAAACTATAAAGCTATAAGGAATATTTAAATATATTAATATATAGAGATTTATTAATAAAATATATCTAACAAAAGCAAACAATGCTTTATTCCCGTTTTCTTGATAAATATTTTATAACAAAATGGTAACGGTGTATGTTATACTGATATGGAACTAATGCCTAGTTCTGTCTCTCTCATACCCACCACTAGGCATTAGTTTTTTAATTATGGTGTATAATAAGATTGCCATGAACAATTCCAATTCTCAATCATACGGTGCTGATCCTACTAACATCAAGTGGACAGTAGTTCGTGGTGATACCGCCAAGCTACGTATTGAGTTTTGGGAAAATGATGAAGTTACCAAAAGAGATACTTCAACATGGACATATGCAGCAACTGCTTATGATTTCAAGGGTGACGTTTTAGACGACTTACAAACTACTTCTGGCGATGGATATGTTGAGATCACCGCCCTACCAGAAATCACATCTACATGGGGTACTGGCTATAACTCAGTTTCAGCCGAACTCGCTTTTGATCTTCAAGTAACTATCGATTCAGAAATTGTTTGGACTCCGATTATTGGAACCATCGTCTGCCTTGCCGATATTACTTCGAACCCAGTGTCATAATGACAACAATCAAAATCTCTACATCGCCAGCAAGTTCTGACGTAAAAGTAATCAACATTGGTTCTAATTCAGACGTTATAAAGTTTGTTAACTCTAGCAATCCAGATATAAAGATTAAGGTAGTTCTTGACACTACACCGCAGATAAAAATAGTTTCAGATACCCCACAAACAAATAACGTCGTTAAGATTGTTCCATTTTCTGGAGATGGTGGGTCGATAGGTCCAACAGGTCCAAGAGGTGCTACTGGACCAACAGGTCCAAGGGGATCTACTGGACCCACAGGACAGGCAGGACCGCAAGGAGTGACTGGTCCAACTGGAGCTACAGGTCCTAGAGGTATTCAAGGTGTAGCAGGTCAGGATGGGCAGGACGGTGCTGATGGAGCAACTGGACCACAGGGACCAAGAGGACTTACTGGAGATACTGGACCCACAGGACCAAGAGGACTTCAAGGGTCTACAGGTCCACAGGGAAACGTTGGTGCTACTGGTGCTCAAGGATCTACAGGTCCAACGGGTCCACAAGGAATACAGGGTATCCAGGGACCAACAGGTCCCAGAGGCTTGACGGGAGATACTGGAGATACTGGACCTAGGGGTGTACAGGGAGCCACAGGACCGCAGGGTCCAACAGGACCGCAAGGTCTAACTGGAAATACTGGTGCTACTGGTCCTACTGGATCCCAGGGTGTTCAGGGTCCAACGGGTCCAAGAGGCTTGCAAGGTGAAGACGGTCCCACAGGTCCAAGAGGAGATACTGGTCCAGAAGGACCTCAAGGTGATCAAGGCGATCAGGG
>JACCDO011140502.1_pt1 | contig 19056 bp, 18 predicted proteins | sample 7446101 | NCBI WGS metagenome assembly JACCDO01 (sample SAMN15323440, study PRJNA562643) | freshwater metagenome | isolation source: river surface water | place: USA:Blue River Watershed | collected 2017-08-16 | reverse complement strand
TCAAAATGAAGTGTATTGTATATGTTGTAATAAAAATATTCAATTTAATAATTTAGATAAACACATTAATTCATTAGGACATATAAATAAATTGCCAGTAAAAGATGAAAAATTAATTAATAAAGCTATGAAAACTAATGAAAATAAACAAAAATGTATTAAGGCTAATAAGATAATTAAATTATATAATTCTAAAGAAATAACTAAAGAAGAATTTAATATAAAAATGCAAGAATTAGGTATAAATATTAGATATAAATGATATTACAATAATTTTTAAATATATTTATTTTTCCTAATGTATTCTTTTCTATCTTGTTTTATTTTCAATATTTGTCTTAATAATTATTATTATTTTAATAATAATTATTGTAAAAAAATTTTATGAAAAAACTTTAAAAGTATTTTCCTTCTTTAACTTCTGCAGCAATTGGTGAAACCCACTTTTGCATAGGTTGAGCATTGGTAACAACACCAATTTGACGGATTACTTGGGAAAGAGCACCTCTAATACCAGCAAGATCAAATACACCTACAAGAAGAGTTACTGCAATACCAATTAATAATTGAAGTAATACAAAACCAATATAAAGTTCCCATGTTCTAAGTTCACTTACTTTCTTATCTAAAATGAAAGTCATTTTGTTTATATATCTTTAATATAGAAAAAAAATATATTTTATAATAAAAAATAATTTAAATTATTAATTTAATAATTTAAATTTTTAATTACTTTTAAATTTCCTTAAATTTTCTTTAATAACTCTACCATTTTTTTTTCTAGATAAATTACTTTCTCTTCTAACTCTTTAATTTTATTATTTTCATATTTATTTGCTTTAACTTTGAAAGAATCACACTCAATATTAATTTCTTTAGAATTTATATTAAATGAATTAATATTATAATTATTTTTATCTTTTTTACCAAAATCAACACAATTTTCATCTACATTATCTGCTCTATAACAAAATGATTTTTTTCCAATACATGTTCCAAAAAATGCAATGCTTTCAGAATCAAGTGTTTTTGCATTAGATCCTAATGAAAATGAATTATTTTGATAACAAAGTCCTCCACCAATAGAGAGTGAATTATCTTTAATACAATGACTTTTTTCACCAATACATAATGATTTAGTAAATATTAAACTATCAGTATTTTCATTATCGATTCTCATTACATTTTCTTGATTCCATTTTAAATCTAATACTGATTTTCCTGGATCACCTTTATCTCCTTTTATTCCTTGAGGTCCATTTGGAATAGTATCATCACTTATAACTTCATATAAATTAGATCCTTCTTGAATAATAAATTTAAATTTCTTATCTTCTGTAACTTTAATTTTTCTAATAATAGGTGTTTCACCAGAATCACCTTTCTTACCATCAGGTCCTTTTGGACCAATTAAACCTTTAATATTTATTTTTGTTGATGCTATAACATCATTACAATATAATAGTTGTATTGTATTTAAATCTTTATCAAATAATATATTAAAATTATGTTTATTAAAATTACTATTATTTATCTTTTCTTCAAATAATGTTAATAATTCTTTTTCATTATTAATAATTCTATTATTTAAGTTATTAAATATTTTTTCAATATTTTCATTAAAAATATTACCTAATAAATTTATTTTATTTTCTAACTCAATATTAATATTTTTCTTTAAATCGTTATTTAAATTTTCTAAATCTGTATTTTTATAATCATTATAATAACTATTATTTTTAAAATTATCTTTAATAGTATCAAAATAAGAATAAATATCATTAATTTGATATTTTACTATTGAATTTATCATATCAACTAATTTATTATTATTAAAAAAATATTCTTTAAAATTATCATTATATAATAAATTATTGAAGATTTCTTTTATCTTTGATTCAATTAAAATATTATTACTTTCTAATTTTGCATTAAATTTTTTATCTAAATCATATTCAACATATTTTGTATGATCAAAATAATCTTTTAATGATATTTTTATATTATTCTCAATTTCTGAAAATATTACTTTAATTTTATTATTTATTTTTTGTTCAAATTCTAATAAACTTATTTGAGAATAATGAGTTTTATTATCTTTAGCAAAGTTGTCTTTTTGAAAAGAATCTTTTGGAAAAGCATCTTTTGTAAAAGTATCTTTTGTAAAAGCATCTTTTGTAAAAGCATCTTTTGAAAAATTTTCTTTATCATTATAACTTTTTAATATATGTTGTTTTTTTTCATTATTTTCACATATGCTTAATGCATTTTTTTCAATTTCAATTATAATATTATCTTTATCATCATTATTTATTAAATTATAAATTTTTTCATCAATTATTTTTTCAAAATATGTTATTAATATTTCAAGTATTTTATTTTTTTTATCTTCATTATTTCTAAAATCTGCTTTTGAAAATAATTCTTGTAATTTATTAATAAATATCTTAATATCATATAAAATTTCTTTTTGGTGATTATTATCTATATATTTAAATAATAATATACATTTATTTATTAAATATAAAAAAGTAAATTCATAGGATTTAAAATTATCCATATTCCTAAATTATAATAATATTATATTTTAAAAAAAAAAAAATAAAAAAGATATATAGTATTATTATGATTTATGGAAGAAATATATGGGGACCAAAAGCGTGGCATTTATTACATATTTTCAGTATAAATAATAATTTAAAAATAGCTGAATCTAAAAAACATAATTATTATATTTTTTATACTTCATTTTCTTATCTTATACCATGTTTAGTTTGCAGTGAACATTATTCAAATATTGTTAATAATTTATATCCGTTGTATGAGAAGAAAATTAATAGAAAATATTTAATTAAATGGGTATTTAATGTACATAATATTGTAAATGAGATCATACATAAACCAAAATACGATTATAATAAATTTCTTAAAAATTCTATTGAAATAAAACATAATGATATTTTTTTTATAATATATTCAATGTACTCAGAAATTGATTATGATAATATATCTCTGTATAAATATGATCAAATTTATAATTTTTTTATTAATTTTTGCTTATTATATCCTGAAAAAAATAGAAGAATATTACTTAAAAAAATTATTAAAAGTAAAACTTTTAAAAAATTAATTACACCTAAAGAGTTTAATAGTTGGTTCAAAGATAATATTAAAGTTATTAAAGAAATTATTTGTGAAAATTAGAAATACTTTATATTACATATTAGTATTTATATAATAAATTAAATTATCAACATTTAATTCAAATGGATAATTTTCTAAACTTCCATCATCATTAATATATTTTAATGTTGGATAATATTTAATATTTCCATAACTACATAAATAATCATTTTTATCATTTATATTTTCACAATTTACTGCTCCAAAATTAAATAAATTAATATTAGAACTTGCTAAATCTATAAAAAGTTGAGATATTTCTTTACAATGTTTACACCAAGGAGCATAAAAAATAATTAATCCTTTATTAGAAGAAAAATTATTATGTTTTATATATAATTTTTTATTTTTATACCTAAAATCTTTTAATATTAATTCGGGTATATATTTATCATCACCATATATATTTTTGTATAAATTATTTTTAATATTATTATTTTTTTTAATCATAATAATATATATATATAATATAATATGTTAAATAAAAAATATTTATTTATATTTATTTCTGTACTATTAGCTTTTATTATATCAAGTTTTTACAATAAAGTAATGGATTTAAATTTTTTAATGGTATTTATTGTATTATCATTATTTTTATATGTTGTTTTTTATTATCTAGGAAGTACTAAAGAAAATTATGATAATTATTCTAGATTTTATAATCAACAATATCATAGTTATGATAATTTAAATAACCATATTTTAAGAGATCATTTAGAAGATTCAGAGTATAATGAAGAAGAGATGCCATTAATAAAAGCTATGAAAAATATTCACCATCAAACTATGGAAGAAGAAGAAATACATAAAGCACATCCAGCAATGCAAGTACAACAAACACAACAAACACAACAAACACAACCATCACAGCAAGTACAACCAACACAACAAGCGCAAATGGAAGAAGAAGAACCAAAAAGTAAAGAATTACAAAAACCAGATATAAATAAAATTATTTTAGAAAATCCAATAACAAGAACACCTAGTCCATTAAATATTAATATAAGTTATAATTCGCAAAATAGTATTAATGAATTAGATAATAACGAAAAAAATAATAAGGATTATATTGATCATAAAAATAGTAAAATGAAGTCTAAAAATTTAGGTAGTTATTGTGATAACACTAGAGTATATAATAATAGTGATTGGATATATGGATCAAGTGCATGGACTAATGACCCAGATTATTATATTCCAAATAAAGGTTGTACTAGTAATTGTCAAAAAGATACAAATTGTATTAAAGAAGTACCACAGCCACTAAATGAATTAATTAATGCAAATAAATACAAAGAAAATAAAAATGTATGTCCATTAATGGTTAATACTCCATGGACAGAATATAAGAGTGGTGATTCAGAACCTGAACCATATAATTTATAAATATAATATTTTTTATATTTTTTTATTTATATATTTTATATATAAATATGACTTCATTATCTGTTATTTTTATTATTATTATTATACTTACATCTCTTTATTTAATTATGAATTATACTAAATATCAAAAAGTTATGGAAAGTTTTGATAATATTAATACATCACAGTCTACTCAAAGTTCTTTATCAACATATTTTCAAAATAATGTTGATAAAGACTTACTACATAGAACTAATATTTATAATAATCCTACAATAAGTCCAATGCAAAAAAACAATGGATGGACTGGAATATGGAGAACACTAGATGATCCAAATTTTAATTCAGCCTTTGTTCAAAATAATGATAAATTATTAATATCATTTAGTAACAATTCATTAAACGATGTATTTTCAAAGATAATTAGTAGTGAAGATTTATCAGAACTATATACTATTGGTTTAAAGAATATTAGTTGTCCAAATAATTTATTTCTTGGAGTTGGACAACTAAATAAGAATAGAAATATATTTAATTTAACAAAAATTATTTGTAATACTTATTCAAATAATAGTTTAAATTTAGCTGTTAATCAATTATCAGGATCTTTATCTGATGATAAAAAAACTATTCAATTATTTCCTGATGGGAAAAATAATATGACACTTTATAAATATTATATATATAATGTTCAAGAAAATAATATTGTAAATGGTAATGATTTAAAAGATGGTACTATTACAAATACAACATTAGATCAATGTAAATTTTTATGTAATAATAATAATGATTGCAAAGGATTTTCTTTTCAAAAATCAAATAATAGTTGTTATTTAAAAAGTAATACTTTAGAAAAAAGTACTAACAATGATTATAATACTTATACAAAAGAACCAAAATTAATAAATGGGTTAGAAAATAGCAGTAATTATCTTAATAAAATATCACCTTTTGTAAATAATTATCCAGAAATTCCTTATAATGAAATGTTATATCAAGAACAATATTGTACTGGAAACTCAAAACCATGTTATGATAAAAGCAACGGTATTGCATTAACATCATATTCTGGTATGAAATATAATGCTTGCGGAACTCCAACATCATCAATAGATAATACATGTGTTGGAACTCCTTCATGCATGATAACTGATCAAAATATAAATGGTATTCCAAAATGTAATAAAACATATATTTTAAATGATTATATGAATAGTAATGCTTTTGGAGAAATATCTAAAAAAACAGGAAGTACATTAAATATTTGTGAAGCAATTAAACATATTAAAAAATGTAATTCTTTTATTATATGTTATGTAAATAATTTAGGAAATGTATATACTTTAAATTATCAGTTTTTTGGATCATTACCTGAAGAGAGTAATCTAACACTTCAAGTTGATATTATGAATGAACTTTTAAATAATACAAATAATAAAATAGCTTTATTACCTTTTTATAGAAATATCATTAAAAATAGTAATACAGTTAATCCAGATAATGAACTAAAAACGAAAAATATTATCAATGCATTATCTTTTACAAATTGTTTAGAAAATAATAATTATGAAAGCACTACTGCTAATAGAATTTCATCAAGTATTCAATGTGCAACTAAATATATAAATAATTATGTTCCAATTAATGGAAATAATAATTTAAAACCAGCATTATGGAATCTAGAATCAGGTTCAAATTATATTAATTCATGTTCAATTAGACTAAGCACATCTTCTAAATATAATACACCAGTAAAATATGCAAAATATAATGGTGATGGATCAACAAGCTTATCATTATTTTCAGGTGGTAATAATGAAGAATTAATAATGGAAAATGCTACAATAATTCAAAATATTGATTATTCAAATACCAGTTATATTGCAATAACTACTAATTTAAAAGCAAATAACCAATTATATTTAATGCCATCATCAAGTACTACTGGATTTTCAAATAATTCAGAATTAGTAAGTTTAACACAAAAACCATCTGAAAATGGAAAATGGTTATTGCTTGGATTTAATATTAATAATATAAGTGAATTAGAATTTACTTTAAAAAAAATTAGATTTAACTATAATATTTAATTTTTAAATAAAAACATATATATTTTATATATTTTATATATATATAAAATATAAGATATGTCAATTAAAAATATGTATCCATTATTAATAATTATCTTTTCTATCCTTGTTATAGTTGCAATTTTGCAAAATAGAAATAATAAAAGATTAAATAATAGTTTAGAAAAATTTATGAATAATTATTTATCAAAACAAGAAAATAATTTAAAAACAAATATTCAAAATAATTTAAATATAACAAGAGAAATTGCTAATGGAGATTGGACATTTTGGACTACAACAGCTGATTCAAATTATAATGTTTCAAATTTAATGAGTATTAATATTAATAATATTCCTGATATATCAACAACAAATAATAATTATGGTTCTATTAATATTAAAATAGATGAACAAAATACAATTAATTTTATAATAACTTTTATTACTAATGAAGTTATTATAGCAAATTTCCATGATTATTTAACATTAAATATAAAATTTTTAAATCAATACTCAAATAATGAAAATAATATTAATATTAATCCAATATATCAAATACCAAATACTCCAACTTGTATTGTTTCACTCATTGTAGGAAATGGTCTTTATGTAAAATTTGCGTCATATAAAGTTGTTGATAGTAAAGTATCTGGAGAAGTTTATAGAATAATTAAAGCAGGTTATTATCTAATTGATAGTCCTCCTCCATATTATGATTTTGTAAGTTATGCTAAAATTATAGGTAATTATAAATTTTCAGATAATCTAATATCTATGAACTATGGAGTAAATAATAATAGTATAATGCAAAAAATAATGAATAGTTATGGTAGTAAAATTAAATTTACTATTAGAAGAGTATTTTATAGTCCATCAGAAGATAATAAAGAAATAATTACTAAAAATAGTACACCAGTATTATTAAATGTTATTAGCAATAATAATATACCAACAAATATTGTTATTGCTCCATTTAGCAATGATAAACGTGCAAATGCCTTAAATACTTTTTTTAAACCAAAAGCAACCATTCTATATTTTTATAAACTAACAAATTATGCTTCAGATTATAATTATTCTAATCCAAATTTAATTATAGAACCAACTAGTATATTAAATCTTCAAAATAATGCAAATAAATATTTTCCAAGTAATATAAAATATAATGATTTAAATAGTATACAAAGAATAAATACGAGTACATATACAATGACATTTGTGACTAGAATAAATAGTAATATGGATGATCCTACAATTATACCTTTTAATACATTATTTAATTTATTATAAAAATAATCTTTTTTTCTTTAAAAATATATATTATGTATAATTAGATATGAAAACTAATAAATATTTAATTATATTATTTATATTTTTCTTAATAATTGCTTCATTGTATTTATTAAATTATTTATTAAATGATAAAAATTATAAAAATTATAAAAATAATGAAATATTAACAGTTTCTAAAGAAAATTTTTCAAATAAAGAAATAACAGAAAAGATTGTTAAAAGTAAAGAATATAATAATTTAATAGAAAATGGTAGCTTTGAAAATGGAAATAATGTAATGAATCATAATAATCAAAGTGGTTATAATAAAATTATTTTAAAAAAAAATCCAGGATCATCATCATATGTTCTTGAACAAAAGAGTAGTGAAATATTAACATATTATGAAATAATAGCACCTAATGAAAAGAATAGTAAATATAATTTATATTTTTGGTTATCTGTTAGTAATAATAATAATGAAAATATTATTATTGAAGAGATAGATTTTGAAAAATTAATACAAGTTAAAATGCAAAATGAAGATTTTACTAATTATATACCAAGATTAAATTATAATATTATTCAAAAAGTAATAATGTCAAATGATGATAATAATTCATGGTATTTAATTAAATATGAATTTATTTCTGGACATAATACTAAAGATAAAATTCAAATTTATTTAAATTATTCTGATAAATTAGAGTATAATTATTATTACTTTACAAATATATCATTATACAAAGTATTAATTGATGCTGAAAATTTTATATATAATAATAAATTAATAAGTTATCTTGATGGATATCATTATGAAAGTAATAGTCCAACATGGTATGATCTAAGTGGAAATGGTAATGATTTTTCATGGTCAACTATACCAATAACCGATTTAACAAAAGGAACATTAAATAGTTTAAATTCAAAATTAACAGGATTTTCTTCAAATAAAATATTAAATAATAATTTTAGTATTCTTTTTTGTATTAATAAAAATTATGAAAATAGTGCATCAGATGAATATATAAATAATAGTTTTACTAACTCAGAAGAAGAAAATATTACTAAAGAACAAGTTTTAATAAGTATTCCTGGTAATGATCGTTATTCATTTGAAGTTAAATTTATTGATAATTATATTTATTTAGTAACATCTGGTAAATCTTATAGATCAAAAAATGAAATATTATTGTATAATAAAAGTTTAATTGGCGTCACATATAGTAATTCTATTATTAATATATATTATGATGGTATTATTGTAATATCAGAAAAAATAAATAATTTATATTTTAATTCAAGTAATATCATTATAAATAAAAATAAAAATTTAGATTATAATTTCTATAGTATATTAATTTATAATAGAAAAGTAGAAAAAGATGAACTTGATAAAATTAGATCATATTTTATTGAAAATAAAAATAAAAATTTTAACGCTCCAGATATTAATAATTATATTATGAATAATAGTTCAGAGTTTACTGTAAATGATTATGATAGTGGATTATTTAAAGCATATAATAAAAAAGATAATAAAAATGGATTAGTTGATAATAAATTTATTGATAATTTTGATAATCAAAATAGTATGATTAAAAATAATGTGAAAAATTGTATTTCTGAATGTGAAAATTTATGTTCACCATTTTTAAAAAATGGTAATAATGAAAAATATAAAGAATGTTTAATAAATTGTAAGAATGTATTACCTTCATGTCAAAATTATTGTAATGATGTTAATAATAAAAATACAATATATTGTAGTAAAAATGATGATAATTTAGTATGTCCAAAAGTATTCAAAAGAAATGGTAATTATATTGTATATGTACCTCCAAATGGTTATTATTCAGAATTATTAAATTATAGCGGTGAAAAATCATACGGAAATAATTTAGAAAAAGCACGTTATACATATAATACAAATTTCCCTAAATGCCCTACTCCAATTGAATTATTACCAGGACAAGGAAAAAATCATAATGATACATGTCCTTTTATTGTAAATGAATTAAATCCATGTTTTACTTCAGCATGTGCAGGAATAAATTGGAATGTTCAAAATTATAATGATTTAAAATTAAATAAGACATGTAAAAAAGCAGTATCAAATTATTGTCAAATTAATAATAATATAGATGATAAATGTAAATGCTGGAATCCAGCTTATAAAAATACACCTGAATGTATTGCTATGAGAAAATATTTTGAAGATCCAAATGATTATTGTTCTCCTAGTTCATTTAATATTGAAGATCACCCTGATTTCAATAAATATATTAAGAAAGACAATATACCATGTTGGGGATGTAATTTAAATATGTAAAAAAATTGATGAATTTTAATAGCTAATTCTTACTTTTTTCTATAAAATAAATTATATATAATATGATTTATTTTTTATTATTATTTTCACTATTATCAATATCATTATTATTACTTTTATTATTTTTAAAATATAATAAAAAAAGTATAACTCTTAATAATAATATAGATTTGAATATAATAAATAAACTAAATGGAAATAATGAAATATTAAAAATAAAAATAGATGATATTGAAAATGTATATTATTTCAAAAAATGTGATACTATTCATCTTGAACTAATTGATAATAATTATGATATTATTGAGACATCATCTATTGTTAAAGGAAAAAGAAATTATACATTTTTTCCAATAAATATGGAGCAATTAATTATGAAAAAATATAATAATCTTAAAATTAATCATGAAATTATATCTGAAATAAATACATTAAATACAATTTACAATATAAATATTGAAATAAAAAAAAATAATAAAGTTATGATTAAAGGATTTTTAAGTGATTTTATTAAATACTATAAAAATAACAATAAATTTATTATAGATATTTATAGAAATAAGTATATTATAGATTTTTCTTGTATAATTACTATTTATGAAATAAAATTTTTTCATAATAAATTAAATATTTTTTAAATAATTTTTAAATAATATATATATATATGAGTGATCTTATAATTTGGATAGTATTGATTTTTGTATTTTTAATAATTATAGGTTTATATATAAGCGAATTTACGCCATTAAATTTAAATGAAAAAGAAAAAATTTTAAAATTAAATTATTTAACTGAAAATTTTACTCCTGATATTTCATCATCAAATGAACAAGCAGAAGGTGCATCAGAGATGTATCATTGGGGATTACCGGATAATACTGTTTATCATCCTGAAAATACTCCTAAACCACCAAAATGTGAACATAAATGTGACGTTCAATGTCCAAGAGAATGTCCATTAAGATGTCCATTACCTTCACCATTACCTCCTGTTCCACAATGTAGAGAAGAACCTAAAAAATCTAATAATGAATCATGTAGTAATTGTGATATTACAAAGAATAAAGATATAGATAAATATGTTTTAAAGAGTAGTGTACCACCATGTCCTGATATGAGTGAATTTATAACAAAAAATATGATGAATGCAAACCCAGATTTAAGTGATTATATATTAAAAAGTGAAGTACAACCATGTGAAAAGGTAGATTATTCAAAATATATATTGAAAAGTCAAATTCCACCATGTCCAACTTGTCCATTATGTCCTGAATGTCCAATATGTCCAGTATGTCCTCCTCAACAAAAATGTAAAGAAATTCATGAATATAATATTGTTGAACATCCTGATTTATCAAATTATATTAGTAAAGCAGAATTGGCTGATAAATATATTGCAAAAGATCAAATATTAAATAGTCCTATTGTTCAAGATTATCTTAATAAAAATTGTAAAAAAGATAGTACTCCTCCTCCTCAACAGGTCAATCAAACAGCACAAAAACCTGTACAACAACAACCTGTTCAACAACCACCTATTCAACAAAATAAACCAAATAATAATAAATCTTCATTATTAGGAAATGATGTAGTAGGATATTATGCAGGAGATAGTTTGTTTGCAGGAGTTTAAAAATACATTTAATATTTTTATAAATAATATAATATATAATTTCTAATTATATATTATATGGGAGGTGCTTTTTCTTCTTCTAATAGTGAAAAAATAAAAAATTTTTTTATTAAAGATGAAGATAATTATATAAAAATAAATGGAGAAGATACTGTTTTTAAATTACATAAAGAAAATTATAGTCCAGAAAAAAATGTATATACATATGTGAACTTTACGTCTAAAAAATTTGCTGGTCCATATGATGCTAACTATCAATATTTAGTTGGAGATAAACTTACAGACACTTTTGAATTTTCTAGGGGGATAGATCGATTACAACCATTATTAGAAAATGATAAATTAAAAAAAGATAGTAATACAATTTTAATAAATAAAAGTAATGCTGCATCATCAAATACTTTTAATTTATTTGATTCTGAAACAAAATTTAAAAAAACAATGGTAAGAGGAAGGATAGAATATAAATATATAATAAATAATCTAGAATATCCAATAAGTGTATTATATTTACTAAAAAAACCAGGTTCTCAAAGTGGAGGTAAAAAATCTAATAAAAAATTAACAAAAAATAGCAAAAAAAAAGAAAATAATAATAAAAATAATAAAAAATATAGCAAAAAAAAAGAAAATAATAATAAAAATAATAAAAAGAATAAAAAAAAGAATAATTAAATTATTTCAAACTCTTCAATAGAACCCATATCAAAATGTTCATCACTATCTGTTTTTCTTAAATACATATCTTTTATTTTATTGATAACTCCTTTATGAGTTACTAGTAAAATAGTATTATTTTTATAATTATTATATAAATAATCAAAAAATTTTTTTATTCTTTTTTCTAAATCATTTTGATCTTCTAAAACTGAAAAATCACTCTTTTTTAATACTGAATTATAATTATAATTTATAATACTCTTAAGATCAATATCAGTAATATCATCAATAGTATAATACCATTTTCCTAATAAAAAATATGGATTATGCAAATATTCATACAAGCCATATTCAATATTTACTTTTTTATTATATAAATTTGAATAAGGATATATTGTTTGTAATGTTCTTATAAAAGGAGAGCTAAAAATTATGTCAATATTTAGTTTATTTAGTTTAAATGGCAATATATTACAAGAATTAATAATTCCATGCTCTGTCAAATTGCTATTAAAACCTACATCTATTCCTCGTTCTTCATGTCTAAGTAAGATAATCTTCATTAATATTTTTTAGAAAAAAAAATATTACTAATAACTTAAAAAAAAATTAAATAATATTATTTATAAAAGAAAAATCTATGAACTTTTTCTTGATTAGGATCAATATTTATTATCTTTTTATTTTGTAAATAATATGCATAAATTGCATAAATAACACCAATCATTAATACAAGTATTCCAATATATTTTGTTGATGTAAAAATATCTTTATAATAAAATTTATCTAATCCAAAACCTATTAATGCCTGTATTCCAAAAAATATCATAATAACTATTGTTGGTAAATAATCATAAGAAGTAAATTCTAATAATGTTGGTATATATTCTATAATTAAAATAGGAACAGCAATTAAATATAGTAAATTATTTATTCCACTTATTCCAAATTTCTTTTTTAAATAAAATGTTCTAAATCCTAATATTAATAATGATATTATAAACATTACTATTGATGATAATAATATATCTTCATATGGATTTTCTGATATTGATTTAAAACCAGTATCATCTTTTATATCTAACATTAATGCAACTATTAAAGCAATTGTTCCATATATAAAATTTTTATTAATCTTATTCTTTTCATGCACTAATGAATTATATATTATAATACCTATTCCAACTGATAATATAAAAAAACTTGATATTTGAGGTATTATTAATTTTTGATGGTCTTCTTTTGATGATGAATATGTTAAAAATATAAGTTGTGTTGTTATTAGTGCATTATATATACCTGTTTGAACAGATAAAGCTCCAAAAGTAAATAATAAATATTTAATATATCTTATACTACCATAAAATAAAAGTTTTAAATCAGTACTTTTTTTAGCTAAAATAGATAATACTTCATTAAAATTATTTTTAAAAATAAAAATATGTACTAATGATAAAATAATAAACACTAGTGACATTAAAAATAGATAGGAGTACATTTCAATATTACTTTCTTGAAAAATAATAGGTAATATTGAATCTAATAATGTTGCTATTATAATTGCTATTAAACCAATTAAAGTTTTATTCATCTTATAAATATATAATATTTTATTTAATATTTAGTTTTTTTATATATTTTTTATGTAATTCATTAAGTTCATATTTGTAATCTTTTGAAAATAATATATCTTCTTTAATAATATCGTGTACACTTAATATTATAGACTTACCATTACTTTCTTCAAATTTCATATATTCTATATTATTTATAATTATTGGTTTTTTTAAAGCATTTTTTAATGTGGTTATATTTTTTACATTAATATCATTCACCTTTGATATAAAATTATGTTTTTCAATATTTTTTAATATACTTGCTTTACTATTTGGGAAAATATAAGATACATATAATTTTTCTTTTAATTTATCTTCTGGATTTATCATACTACATAACACATTAATATTATTATCAATAAATTCTAAATGATTTTTACAAAAATTCATAAATATCATACCGGAAAAAATTAAATAATCTACATTCTCAAATGATGGATATATTTTTCTAATAGGTGGTACAAAAGATTCTAATTTAATATTTTCAATTCCTGATTTTTCATTATTATAATATTTAATTTTAATAGTTTCATTATTTATAAATTTATTTAATAAAATATTAATATTAACATTTGTTCCAATCCATTTATAATCAGATGTTAATCCGTAATTATCAATTTTTATATCATTAATTTCAGTAATTATACTATCTTTTTTAATTTTAGTATTTTTTAATGGAGAATAATTAAATATTTTTGATACAATTATACCATTATCAACTTTTCCATTAGTAAGTTTTTTTATAATATTTTTATCAGTATTATTATAACTAAATAATAAGTTAGGTCTATAAATAATATTATTGTTGCTTATTGAATCTTTTATAACTTTATAATTATTTATTGGAACTGCATGACCAATATTTTCTAATGATTCTCCTACTAATTTGCTACTATTTATACCAATTACTTTATTATTACAAAATAAAGGACCTCCTGAATTTCCAGGATTAATAGCAGAATCAGTTTGAATAAAACCTGATTGTTGACCACTTATAATTCCTGATGTAAATTTTAAATTATTAGAATTAGAAGATGATAATTTTAAACTTGTAGGATATCCTACAACATGAACTTCAGTGTTTACATTTAAATTATCTGAATCACCAAGTTCTAAAAAGTCTTTATTTTTATAATCTAAACAACGAATTAATGCAATATCAAATTGTGGAACAATACTTACTACTTCACATTTATATTTTTCACTTCCTAAAAAAGGAATTTCAATATATAAATTTTTTGAACTATCTACAACATGGGCGCATGTTAATATAATACCTTTTAAATTAATGAAAAATCCTGTTCCTTGAGCTGTTACCGGCTCTTCTAAAAGATATGGAATATTCCAATTTATATCAATTACTTCTGCAATAATTCTTACAACACATTTATTAATTTTATTTTTAAAATTATTATCTATTTTCATATAAAATAAATATAGATCTTTTTTTAACAACAATTAATTTAATAATATTTATTATATTATGAATTATTTTTTTCATATATACTATTATATTTTGGATCATTTGCCATAACATTTGAATTATTATTTTTATATTCTTTATTTTTATTAAAAATTAATTCTTTTCTTACTGCGTTCTTTGTTTCTTTAATAATAGATTCATTAACACCACCAATTTGATTATTAATTATTTCAATTAATTCACTTTTTTTCATTTTACTAATAATATTTATTAATTCACTTTTTTTCAAATAATTTAGTTTATTATTCATTATTAATATAATAATATAATATTTTTTTCTAATATAAAAATATATGTCAAATAAAATAGTTAGAATTAATAATAATGAGAATAGGGCTAAAAAAATATATTTACAAAAACAAGTTAATATTATTCCAAAAAATGCAAATAATAGACAAAATATACAAAATGGAAATAATACTAATAAAGAAAGTATTAATTCAATAATAACTAATAAAAATACAATAATAAAGAATAATTCAAAAAAAAATGGAAAATCATTTGGTGAAAAAAGTATTAAATTAGTAAATATTAAATCTAACAATACATCTTATAATAATTCAGACTTATTACATTTTTTAACATTTTTATGTAAAAAAAATTTAATGAATGATGTTAGAGTTGTATGTCATAGTGGAATTATGAAATCTTTTGTCAAAAAAATAGAACTTTTAAAGAAAAAAAAAAGTACTATTAATAAGTTAAAATCTGGATTAGCTTCATTATGGTCTAAAAAAAATAATAATACTATTGAAAACAATGATTCTCTTGAAAATAATAATTCTATTAAAAATAATGATCCTCTTAAAAATGTAGTTAAAAAACAAAATTTATGGACTTTATTTTTAAAAAATAAAAGTGAAAATAAAAATTTTAATATAAGTATATCAAGACATGCATATACTTTTGCGAATCTTCTAAAAGAAAAAGGTAGATCAATTGAACAAACATTAGAAAAAGATACACAGTTATCATTATATGGTATATTAACAGCATTAATTCATGGTAATAATTTAGTTAGTAATGAAGAGATTAATGGATTAACATCATCGCCAGATTTAGTTTATGTGTCTGTACTAATAAGAACATGGATGACTGCAATTTGTCTATATTTGCCGCATAATACAAGTGAAACTTTTACATTAGTAATTTCGCCTTTTCTAAAGGAAGAAGGTTCAGGTTATGATAATACACCAGAAGAATTTAATATACAAATTGCAAATATTATATTTTTTTTAAAATATTTATATGAATTAAAAGTAGATAATAGTATAATTAATAATAATCTAATGAAGATAAAAGATTTTTTTAATAAAGGTGGTAATATAAGAATTGTAAAATTAAAAGAAACATATAATATAAATTTAACTGATATTAATAAAATAAATAAAAATAACAAAAAACCTATTAATATAACGAGTAATTACTTTAATAAAAGAACAAATAAAAATTCAGATTGTAATGTATTACATTTTTCAGAAGTAAAAGTTTTTGATGGAGTAGAAAAATTAAATCCAAAAAAAATGGTTACTAGTAGATGGTGTGAACCATTTTCTAAAAAACAAAAATTTATTGGATTTGGACAAAATACATGTTCTAGTAGAATGAAATCAATTTAAGTAATTATAATCAATAAGAATTATTAAATATTTTATAAATAAATTTTATTTATAAAATATTGTTGTTAAAATAATTTTAATATATTATTATTAAATTTGTACTTTAACTTGTTTTTTATTAAAATTTGTAGATTTTATTGTTACAGGAAGGGTAAATGTTCCCTGTTTTTGTCTTATTGCTTTAGTACTTGATGTAGGATTTTGTCCATAATTATCAATATTTTTTAATGAAACTGTAGTCCCTACTTTTGCTTTAATAATACCTTTCATAGTTCTATCACGATTTGACTTCCATAATAAAGTATTACCATTTACTTTACGAATATGATTATATCCTTTTAATTCACTAAAAATTGCTTTTTTATATTTTTTACCATTAACAAAATTTATTGTAGTACCAGAATTTGCTTTGCTTCTATTATTAGTTCCTATATTACTTGGAATATTTCTACTATTTAATATATTATTTCTTTTAAATAAAGCTTCTAAACCATTTAGTATAGTGCTTAATTCTACTTCAAGTTTTTTTACATTTTCATTTTCTTTAAAAATATTATTAAAACTAGTTTTTAAATTACCATTTAAAGTTAAAAATTTGTTTTTTAATTTTGTTAAGTCATTTTTTAAAGGATTCAAATCTCTTAATTTACTATTTTTTGCATCATTTATACATTGCTTAATTTGAGCAATTAGTGCATTAATTTTTTCTTTAATTTTTGTTTGTATGTTAGAAATCTCAGCAGTAAGTTTTGCTTTTAATTTTTGAATACTATTATCTATTAATTTATTGCATTCATCAATAGTTGTTTTTAAAGCAGCTAAGTGAGTTTCAAATTTCGTTATATTATTACCATTATTTAATTTAGTAGTAAATATAGTATCTAAATTAGTTATTTTAGCACTTGAATTTTTAAATGTTTCCTTACAGTCTTTTAAAATAGTTAGTTGATTATCAATAGTTTTAGTATTAAAATTATTTAATTTTGCAGTAATGTTTCCTTTATTAGTATTAATTTTTCCTTTATACTTAATAATCACAAGTTTATATAATTTATCTTTATAAAGTGCTATGTAATCATTTTTTCTAAAATCGTTTAAATGTTCACTAATATCTATTTCTCTTAATTTATCAATTATTTTTTTGTTATAAATTTGAATATCTTTAAAAGGTCTAATTAATTCTTTCATAATTTCTTGATTTTCTGGATTATTACTTACTTTAAAGTCTTTTTGTAATTGACCTATCTTTTCTGTAGCTGTTTCATTATTAGTATTACATAATTTAATAAGTTCTTGTTTTTCTTTGCTTAATTCACTCAATGTTTTTATTACATTCTCTGCAATATTTACATTATTTTTAAAATTATTAAAAATATTTTTCAAAGAAGTAATATTATTATTATTACCATTACGTAATGCTAATTTGTTAATATCTTCTACTAATTTCTTTTGAGTATTTACTAATTCCTCAGTATTAGTTTGAATATCATTAATAAGATTACGTTTATGGTTAGAACCATCAGATACAGGTATAACAACTTTTAATTTTTCTGATTCAACCAAATATTCAGTTTTCAATGCACTAATATTTATTCCTTTAAAAACACTTGCTTTTTCTCTTTTTTTTAATGTTGGGTCTACTGTCAATTTTATTGGTGTCAATTCTATATTACCATTTGAACTCATTTTTCAATTATAATAAATAATTAGAAAAATAAATTAAAAGAATTTAAATAAAATATTTTTACTTAAAATAATTAATATTAATAATTATTAGAAGTCTTTAAAAATGCCAGGTGGTATTATGCAACTTATATT
>JACCDO011006307.1_pt1 | contig 19058 bp, 24 predicted proteins | sample 7446101 | NCBI WGS metagenome assembly JACCDO01 (sample SAMN15323440, study PRJNA562643) | freshwater metagenome | isolation source: river surface water | place: USA:Blue River Watershed | collected 2017-08-16 | reverse complement strand
TGGCTGAAAAGATGCTCGACTTAGACGAACCGTTAAGCGAAAAGGCTGCGCTTATTCGGTTTGTAAATGAGTTTCGCAACAAACCAACCGAAAAGAAATTAACATTAAACCGCCCGTATTTACTTGACCGCGCAATGCAACTGGCTGCAAAGCGTGCTGGCATCCAACCCGTTCAAATAGGAATCAATTAAATGATTAAAGTCGACACCCGTACAGCGGCACAGCACCGCTTTGCCCGTCATACCCGCTACGTAGTGCGCGGCTGCTTGTATGTCGCGCTTGGGCTTCTAGCTTACTTTGCGCTGAGTGTGATGCCATGATGAACAACGAAGATGAAGAGGCAGCTTGGTTGGAGCTAGAGCGAAAGCTAAAGAAAATAGATTTACTGGTAGGTGATCTACGGCAAATCGCTGGAACAGAACCTCAACCAGTAGCATGGCGCAAGAATGTCAATGGGATTTGGCATTATTTTGACAAATCCACACCATTCAATACTGATGACCTTGAGCCGTTGTTTTTAAGGAATTCAAAATGAGCTATTTTGAAGCGCTCTGGCAACTAATCGTCATGTCACTAATCATATTGATCCCATTTTTAATCGGTTATGCAGTTGGACAATACAAGGAGAGAAACAAATGAGCGAGCAATTCGTATGGACGCCCGTCGGGCAAGATATCACTATCAAATGGCGGGAAAAGTATGGATACATTCCAGCAAGCGAATTACCGGACATAGCCGAGAAACATCGTTATTTTCGCGAACGGCAATGGAACGATAAGCCACAAGAGGCAATCAATGGGACTGACTAAAGAGTATTTGCTTGAACGATTTGAATATCGTGATGGAGAATTGTTTTACAGGAAAACTTACAACAACATGATGGCAGGAAGAAAAGCAGGCAGCAAAAAAGGGAACGCGGTTGGGTATTACACTTTAAGTGTTAATTATAAAGTTTATACCATTCATCGATTAGTGTTTTTAATGCATCATGGGTATTTACCGGCAACTATAGACCACATTGATGGCAATAAATTAAACAACAAAATAGAAAATCTTAGACCCGTAACTCGGTCACAAAACGGTCACAACATGAAACTTATGCCATCTAACATTTCGGGGTCGAAAGGTGTTAGTTGGTACAGCCCATATAAAAAATGGAGGGCAACTATCAATATAAATTACAAACAACATCATTTGGGTTATTTTTCTAATGTTGAGCTTGCTAAAGAGGCAGCCGAATTCGCCCGAGAATTTTTCTTAGGCGAATTTGCTAACCACGGCAATGGATGCGTTAAGGTACTGGGGTTGGCGCAGATGTCGTCGTTGGAATGACAAACCTACGGAGCCGGTGCCGATTGAGATTGAGCCGGCGGCTTCCCGTTCTTGACGTCGACTGGTGCATAGGTCTGAGTGGCAGCAACATCGCCGCCAGACACCGTGCCTTGATTGCCAGACTCGGTCGACGTAATGCTCGCCGTAATTTGGCACACAAAAAAGCAAAAAGGCATCTCGACCGAGTGCAATAACGCCCTTGGTTGAGCCGTGCCTTTATTCCAGCCCGACTGCACGCATCCCGATAGCATTAGTACGCTAATTAGAATTAGCTTTTTCATAATCGTCTGCACTCCTGAATAAATGTTTGCCCGCTGAGCTTGACCAAGCATAAGTTCTCGATGGGGCTTTTGAATGGGTAGATAGGCGAACGCTTAGGAGGCGGCTCTTTCGTGCAGCCGACCAAAACGATCACGCTAGCCGCCAGTAGCTTTCTCATTGTGAGCTTCGAGTTTAGTAATTAGTCCTGCAATCATCGGCTTCCACACGTCCAAAACTTCCAACTGTTGGTGTGCAACAAGCGCGGCAACCGAGTCGTCCGAATTGGTCTTCTCGATCAGCCGCTTTTCTACGCCGTCCAACTCCTCATCCACGAATCGCAACAGGTGCGCGAGCTCCGTATCTGCAAGTCCTTTGATGAGGGAGTCAAGCATCATGGAGCCTCAGCTGGAGGTTCTACTCTTTCAACCCAAGAAATTGTTTTTTCATCCCAATTAAATTTTTTATTTTCATCAGGAATAGGAACAGGAGCTTCCCATTTGAAAGTTGTTTTATTCAATACCCATGATGGGTAAGGTGATGGGTCAATAAATGCATCATGATCTTTGTCATACACACCATCTAATCTTGCATAATTCTTACGAATAGAACCGTCGAGCTTTGTTTCAATCAATACACCTCCATTCTTTTCAGTTAAGTCCTGAATAGAATCATCTTCGACAGTTACTTGAGCAATATATTTATCGTTAAAAACTAACGCAAAAAGTTTCATGTTTGTCCTTTAAGCGATCATGAAGAAACCGGACGTTGTAAAAGTCCAAACTGTATCCCCACCAACAAGAGTCATCGTTCCGTTTGTGACAGTAGAATTTTTGGTGTGATCGCCTGGATACCTAACCACAACAATTCCAGAATGACCGCCCCCGCCGGGGTTGTTTCCACCTTGACCCGGACTTCCAGCGGCTGGTTTATCACCATAACCACCCGATCCACCAGCGTACCAAGTGTTTACTCCAGTAATGTCTGATTGCAGTCCATCGCCACCGTTGCCGCCTATGTTGGGCCAGCCCGCTGCCCCACCCGCTTGACCTGCACCGCCGCCTCCACCGTTAGCGTAAGGAGTAGGACCGCCTCCGGGATGAGACGTAGGAGCTCCTGACGAACCAGCAGCAACAACGTGATCACTCGGACCATGCCCTCCGGGTTCACATTGTTTAATTGTTGTAGTGATTGAATATATTTTTGAAGCATTTCCGGGAGCGCCTACGGTAACTCCGTATTCCATTCCGGCTTTTAATTTAATCGTACCGTCAAAAAATCCACCACCTCCCGCACCGCCGTACGCTCCAGATACGACTCCACCTTGAGTCCCTCCAGCTCCTACAACTAAAGCGCGAACGGATATTTCTGCGCCTGGTTTGATTGCACCGCCGAACCTAGAACCAAATGGGATTTCATCTAGAGTAAACATCCCAGAGGTAGTAGTGTTTGCGGGACCGAGTACACCTCCATTGATCCCTGCCATTATGCGAGCTCCTCAACAGAGGCAATCGCTTCTAGTCCAGCGGCAGAGCCCTGAACCTCGATGCTGTCACCCTCTTCGAGATAGATGTGCTTACGCAGCAAATCAAATGATGCTTCTTTGGGGACAACAATGTCTTTCGCTAAATGAAACGATGTTGCTCCACGCTTAAACGTGACATTGACTTTTTCGTCGTTTGTTGCGGTATTGCTCACATACAGAGCATTAACTTTTAAAACTTTATTGCTCGCTGCTGCATTGGAAACCAATGGGGATGCAGTTGTAGTCACAACTAGGGGATAAGTGCGACCGTTGACCGTTGCGAGTGATTTGAAATTAGGGTTTGCCATTTTTTAAGCTCCGAAAATAAGTGAGTAGACAATTGCGTTATCGTCGCCAACCTTGACACCGCCACCAGGAGTAGCAACGCCAGCAACAACATGATCGGTAATGCCGTCGTAAAACATCAAATTCATACCGCCCCCAGCAGTCTGCTGAACCCACAAACCACCAGCCGCTAACCCAGCTGGTCGAGTCAGACCGGATTGTCCAGACTGGGATGCCTGATGCCAGCGATTAAGAATGTCAGCCAGATCTGTACCGCTTGTCGCGGTCGGGTCTATGGGCCAGTCTGAGATTAAACTCTGTGCCATTTTAAATTCCTTTAAAAACTCTATTGTTCATGAGGTGTGTGATGCACGACTTTGATACACCAAACATCTCGCCAAGTGATTTATATGTGAACGCGCCTGTTGCATACATCTTTTTTGCTAACTCTGCAAACTCAACATTCATTCTTGCGCGTGTTGAATTTCGCATATTTTCCAATTGAGTAACAAACCTACAATTAAATGGGTGATAACCTTTGTCGTTATCAATGCGATCTATTTGTAAACTATCGGCGTAACCATTTGCTTCAGCCCATTTTTTAAATGGAACAAATGTTTTCCATTCATCACAAATGTCTATGCCGCGATCAGCGTAGCGATGACGTTTTGTGTAGTTTGGATTAAGCACACGATTTTTCATGTTCTGCCAAATTCTATACAACCTAGTACCTCTATGCCCTTCCTTTTTACTCATAGTCCCAACTCCTTAAATTGAAGTGCTTCGTTTTCGTCCGTAACCTCTAGCTTGCCAGTCAATTTTACCCGCTACCGGATTAGTTGTAGCGGTGTCAATTAACTTGATGTCAAAAGAGTCACGGTCTTTATTGGTTATCTTAGCAACGACAGCGTGGTCGTTACCATCTATGCTTACTGCAAGTGCTGGGGTTGCGCGGAATGCTGGGTTAAATAGGATTGTTGATCCACCCACAGGGATAGCGATGTCGTTTCCAGAATCAATCCTGTCTGGCATATCAATCTCAATCAGCCCATCTGTCACAATGGGTCGAACCAACGGGATAAGGCTACGCAGCTGGATGCGGAATTGAAATAATTGAGCTGTAAAGTCGCCAACTTGAACCGCACGCCACTCAGACCATTTCGCAGTTCCACCAGCCAATGGATTAACAAGTGACAGTTTTGTCCATGCAGACATAAACGTGATCTTGTCGATCGTGCGAACGTCTACCCAAGCATCCCATTGATCTGATTGCGCGCGAGCCAAACGTGGTACATCTGCCAGTCTGCGCCAATTGGACATGAAATCGTCCCAATGCTGACCATAAGCACGAATCTTTGACGATATACGCGCCTCATAAACTTCGCCCAGATCAACAACTTCCTTGCAGATGTAATACGCCTCTGGGACTACATCGTAGTCTTTACCCATGGATTGAAGCTTGCTGCGAACAGCCATTGTGAGATGGTGTTTACCATTCCACCCAGTCTTGACATCATTCACATCTTCAATAAAGTTGATATCTGGCAATACCGATACAGTCGTTCTCTGCATTGCTGGTGGAGACATATTCCCAGATGTGTCCACAGCCTTAATCATGTACGTCCCAGTCCGAGCGCCAGCTGTGGCACTCGTTGTCTGCCAACCAACCCTAGCTAGAAATTGAGATGCGTCCCAGTTTGGCTTTAGAACTTCTGGCGTATAGCGCAAGATGTAATGGCTTAGATCTTCCTCTGCGCTCGGCTGCCAGAACATCTTGACCTGTTCGCTCTGCACGTTGACAGAGAATCCATACGGTTTCTCAGGAGGTGACGTGTCCGCAAATACGTTGACCGTTACCTGAGCAGACTTTCCCCAGAATCCTCTAGTCGATACAGGGATCACTTCAAACACCATGTCGCCCAATTTGTCAGGCTCGTTGATGGTGTCGATTAAATGCTGGAATTCTATTGTGCTGCGCGATGTACCGATAAATGTATCGCCGTAACCCTTGCGGATTAAGTACACGTCAATATGAGAAAACTTATAACCAGTGACGTTGAAAGACAAAGAAACCTCAGACCATGGATGACGATCTGGGTAGACAAGTTTTGCTACCCCTTTTAGGTTCTTTACCTCTAAATCAGACTTGTTGACAATAGCCTCTGTCAGACCAGATTCCCAAGGAGGGATATCTCCTTCGTCTGCCGTATATACGCCTTCTACGTACCTGACCAAAACAAGAGTCGCCGTTAGATCCTCGCCTGGCGTTATCTCATGGACGAGATAGTTTTGCGTAACTCTGTCCGTATTGCCAAACGCAATTAGGTTGTCTACGTCAGCGGTATGATTTGCATCAATAGTAATGATGTGATCATCAATACGCCCTTGAATTTTCCCAGTCGCGACCAATCCGTTAGACATTCGGATTGTGTAATCCGTCAATGACACGTTAACTGACTGGTCTAACGTGACGTTTGATCCGCTTACGTTTGTGATTCTTGCTGCCATCCCTCCAATCTTTGGAACATCATGGGCAATTGCAACCAAATCTCCGCGCTGAACCGCAAGGTTTTCAACGTCAACGGTAATCGTAAATTGCTCTGCGCGATGCAATCCTTGCGCCAACATATAGCGACCGTACCGCCAAGCGTTCCCACCGTATGTGATCCCAAATGTTGACAGGTCTTCAAACTTTGTTGCCGTGTCTTTGTTGTAGCCGTCATCGTAGACAACAATCTCATTCATCTGCCAATTCATATTCGGTTCTACATACTTCACCCGAATAGCGTTTGGACGGTCTGAGAATGAACGGTTGCCAGAGAATCCCCAGGAGTTTGCTGGGGTAAACAGTTGGCGAGGCACGGTCTGCGCTTTGTCAATCAGCACTCCATACTTGCCGGATTGCGTCATAATCAGAGTCGATCTGCACGTTGTCAGAACAGACTCGATTAGCTGGTATACGGTAGTCTCGTAATCGACTACAAAGTCAGACGTATATCTCTCTGCTTGAGTTGTAATACCGTCTACTGTCGTATTAACCATCTCATCGCATAAATTTGCCAACTTTAAAAAGCTCGGCAAATCAACTTGATCTGGTTTGAGAGCTGCTGGGTTAGCCTCGCCCGTCAAAATGTCATAGACAATCCATGCTGGGTTTCTTGTGGGTTTGGATACCCAACTTGTTCCATCATAGGTGGGCAAAACACTTGTACAGACCGCTGATAAATTAGAGACAACTTGGTTAATCTTATCCGTCGCAACTAGCCGCATCTCTAGCATTGTGTGCTTTTTATCCAGACGGAAGATATCACCCGCTTGAAATGATTTAACGAGTGTCAGCGTCGTATCGTCTGCGCGTCTGCTTTCAGTGCTGACTGGGGATCGTCGAATAACTTTAAATTCATAGTTTCCAGCCTTACCAAAATCGACACTAGCGACAAGCGTAAAAGGCTGAACCGTAGCCATTGCGACCGTCGATGTGACTTGAGGTGTGTATTCAGGAACCATCACGGAGTAGTAATGCTTAGTCAGCATCGAACTCTCTACGCGAGTTTCCTTGAAATTTCCCTTGATATAGTCGCCAGTCAATCCGTTGTTTAGAAAATAGCTGTTGTAAACAAGGTTTCCACCAACAAACACCTGAGTATATGTACCGGCGTAAGTTGGGCTCTTGTCTTCAATATCTACCCAATACGTCTCACCGCTGCCACCGCCCCCAGCGTGCTGTCGGCTGCGCGTGACGGCAAATAAATATTCTTTACTTGTAGGGAGATAGTCGTTGACCTTTTGCTGTGAACCAATTGTCCATTCTTGATAGCGACCATTTAGACCAGCAGTCGGACCTCCATAAACTAAAGAGCCTCCCCAATAGATTGTCGTCTCGTCATAGATAGATCCATCAGCTTGAGGGTAGTGATTCACAGCCCAGAGTGTTCTGTTCGCTGTCTCACTATATTGCTCGGCTTCAACAACAGTCGTACTAGCCGTTCCATACTGTTCAACGTGCCTGGTAATAGCAACGTCTTGACGAACATTAGCTCCAAAGAATTGACCGTCTTGAACTTTATTCCAGTTTGCTTGACCGAGCTCGCGCCACCACACTTCCAACTGTACTCGGCTGATGTGTCGTCTTCCTCTATCGTCCAAAAACACAAGACCGCGAGGGAAATAAATATCTACCGCAGCCGAAATAGAATTTGGTTTTGCAGATAAGACTACCTCGTCATTCTCTTTTAAAACATAACTTAACGAATCATAAGCAACACGCCGAGAATATAGCTTGGTGCTTTTCATCAGACTGTCAGAATGGAACTCTAGCGTAGGAGAATAGACATTGATATCCGATGCGCCAATCCGTAAATCTTCGACCTGAAGATTACCCATGCCAAAATCATAGATCGTGGTAATCGTTGCTTGCGTCCCAGCGTTGTCAATATATGGGTTGACTACTAAGCTTGGAAATACACGGTGCTTTCCATATACCTTGACAGCTGGTGCATACTTGCGAGCTGCGTTAGATTGACCGCCGAAACTGTATGTCTGAGCCTCAACCACATCAGACAAATCAGATACAGCTGATTGTTTTTGGCTGGCTGTGCTAACCCCACCAAACTGGGAGCTTCCATTGGCAATGCTTCCAATATCCAGAGCTGGAGGCTTGATCAGCGCACTAAGCGCCATACTACCAATCATTGTGATGCCAGCGCCAATCATAGAAACAGCTAGAGCGCTGCTACCCAAACCAATCGCTCCAGCTACTATTGGGGCTGCCCACCAAGCAAAAGCAGCGACTGCAATCATCGCAATCGCTCCGAAAATACCTTTCCCTCCTCTTCCACCTCCTTGAGGAACGACGCAGATAGCTAAATTGTCTGCGTCTTTGGTGATGTACTCCCAATCTCCAACGATAGAGCCATGATTGAGAACTACGATATTCGGTTGAGCAGCTTCTGGTATTTCTGCAAGCGTAATGATTTCACGAATACTTGCACCTGGAGGGATTGTCAGATGTACGGCATCGTCAAAGATCCGATGCTTAACTTTGACTTGACTTAGGCTTTCCATCTGTAAATTCCATCCAATCTTTTTGTCCATGAAAGTCCGTCAAGACGCTCAATGCACGAATCTCTATTTGGGAATGAGTGCAGAAACTCATTATCAGCAATATACACGCCGCAATGTATTGGCAAGCCTTGCACACGGAACAGCAGCACATCGCCGTACTGAGGCGCCTCTACGCGCTCCCACGTAGGGTCTACTCTAGCGTCTGCCGTAACTTCTGCGACATACTTCGCGCCGTCTGGCGTGTCGGTAGTGTATTGAGGCAATTCGATACCAAACTCTTTGCGGTAAAAAAGACATAGCAGACCCCAGCAGTCAACGCAATCCTCATCCCTCGCTCTGTCGCGGTACGGGATACCAATATAGGACGCGAGGTTAACCATAGAAAAGTGCAGGATATTTGGTTGGGTCAACCATTTCGCTAGGAAATTTTCTTGCCCATACCGATGCAACTTCAAGCGTCCCAGTAATAGCTAATGCGTCGTACTGGACGTTCCTTAACTTCAAGAAATTCAAATCCTTTTCAACTAAATCAGGAAAAGAAGAAGTGACCAACTGAATGCGAATTGTTGGAGCAACCTCAAGCTCACGGATCGAATTCACAATCAATTGATCTACGTTGTCAATCGTGAGCGTAATGTTTGGAATTTTGTCCCCAGTATCCAGAGGAAGCGTCATCCTAAATGGATATGGCTGGTAGACAATTCCGTTGCTTGTTACAGGCTCATTATTGTTTACGAGATAAATAGGATAATCAGCGGCGTTAGCTGGCGTGATAGTCAACAAAAAAAACCAAGCAGCATTGGAGCTACTAGCAAGTACGTCTGGCAAATTTTCTGTTGATATAGGCATCAGAGCGCAATCCAAGCGGGAAGTTGTTCAAACTTAAAATTGGCAACAAATGCATTCTTATCAATAAAGTTAATCGTAGGAGGTTCGGTAAATCTAACCACCAACTCTTTACCGTCCTGTGGTCGCTTAACCCGTGTTGGGATAACTCCCGCCTGAGAATCTTCAAAATACCAATGCTGTATATCGTCGTAATACTTGGAATTCAAAGTCACCGCAGCATCGATCTTTGTCGTTTTGCCTGTCACTCTGCGACGCACCTTGACGTAACCAGACATCTCCATATTCGTTCTGATTACTTGTGATTCATAACTTTCTGTCCATTGCTGCATACAACCATCTAAAGCCGTTGGTCGCTTACCAATCTGGATAATACCTCCAGCTGGCTTGGCTGGATCTACTGGAGCTAATCGAGCAACGATTGTCATGCTATTGCTCCTTTAAATACGGTGTATTGAAGTTTAAGTATTTCATTATAGGCAGACCGACCAATGTTCTGAATAACAATGTTGCACGAACCGGCAACAATCTCCTCTGCCCAAACTTGATAGACTCCAACGACTCCACTTCCTGATTTTAGGTTGACTATGATGTTGTCATCTGCGCCAATCGTCAAACTATTCAATTTAAAAGCAACGCCAGTACCCGCTCCGATTACACCAGCGGCTGTCGTGATTTCGCCTGTGTTCTTATCTAGCGTTACTGCTGTCGTTTTGTCTGTAAGCTGCGTGACTTTTCCACCAGAGCGAGCATCAACCTCTGCCTTTGTCATATAGACAGGATGCGGGTCGGTAGCACCAACATGGGCAGAAAGTAACCCGGCGGCAAACGCTGTGGTGGCTAATTTCTGAGAGTTGTCTGTTTGAGGTGGAGTAGGTGCAGTAGGAGTCCCAGTAAAGACTGGAGATTCTTTTCTAGCGTAGATGACATCATCTACCCATAAGTCAGTAATAGACTTAGGCGTTACTCCACCCCCTGATAGGTCAAGAGAATATCTACCTTGCTCTGCGTAAAAAAAGAAATGCCCATTTGCATCAGTTGTGATTGGATTTGGCAGCGGTGTCTTTGCGTTGTCAGCATAAATTGTGGAATTGTTTGTTGTTCCAAAATCTTTAACCGTTACCATTACACCCGCAAGAGCATTGCCAGACGGGTCAATGACTACATCCTGAAACTTTTCCATTTAAGCACCTACCCTTGATAGACCATAGCTTCCGCGCATCGCACGATCTAAGCCGCCATTGGACACCATGTCCCTAACTTTCTTTTCGATATAAATATCAATCTGCTTGGTGCCGTCCGACCCCTCGCTGGATTGCGTCTGCACTTCCACGCCCGCGTTGTTGTAGACGTTGACGTTAACGGGTGATGCAGATACACCTAAGTCTTTGCCATGCCGGATCAGCGGAACGATTGCCTCTGAGCGACCCGCTTCAGCCAGTACGCCCGTGCGTGATCCAACTACACCACCGTTTGCAAATTTAAAGAATGTCGGCTGAGAATAAACACCGTGAGGCAAGCCCGTGCCGTGCGGCATCATGTCACCGAATGCTTTACCGGAAACGCCACCAATACCAAAATATCCTTTGATGCTATCCATCAACGGCTTCATGATAAGAAGCTGGACAATCATTTTGGCAATATCTTTCAGCACGGATGCGGCGAAGTCACCAAAGGACAGCTTGGCTGTACCAATAGAATCAATAAATGAATTGACCGCGTTGTTTGCATTGCTTGCAATAGCGTCAGTAATGCTTTCACCAAGTTTTTCCATCTCGGTTGCAGTTTCTTTTGTTTTACCCTTAAGGTCGTCCATCATCTTTGCAACAATAAGAGCGCCTTCGGTATCGCCTTGTGCCAAAAAGTCTGCATACTTTTGAGCAAGAATTGTCATTTGCTCGGCTGCCTTGGCAGTTTCTTCCCGCATCTTTTCTATTTGAAGCGTAAGCTCTGCGCCAACGCTCCCCTTGGATGCCATCTCCTCAATCTTTTTCATTTCCTCGGTGTAGACACGCCATTGCTCGGTGCCTTTTTGACCAGCGGCTTCAAGCTCACCCAAAGCCGTGGTGAGGAATTTCATTTTAGGACCAAGCAGTTCCGCTTCTTCCTGCGCTTTCTTTAATCCCTCGACCCATGTGTCAAACAAGCCCAGCTTGCCAGCGCCACCACCGCCCGCGCCACCACCGGCGCCGCCTGTTTTCAGACTGCTTTCAAAATCGACAACGCCATTCAGCACGTTTTCGCGTGCTGTCTTTAATGCACCAAGCAATACATCGCTGCCAGTTTCAACCGCTTTGGTTGATCCAAAAAATATCTTTTCAATACCGGCGATTGCTTCTTTGCCCGCACCTAATCTGTCGCCCGTTGGTAAGAAGCTGACAACCTTTGCAAGCGCAGCCGCCGTCTGAGCAAACGTGCGAACGTTGTCAATCATTGCGCCCAATGTCTTGGTCGCTTCAACTGTAGCAATCGCTACGTCAAGAATTGTTATTCCAAGCGCCTTGCCAACCTTTTGCCAGTCCCCGCTTACCTTAGCAGAATTAGCAAACGCATCGACCGTTGCGCTTAACGCTGGAAGCAAACCAATTGAAATCTGGGTGACGATGCCTGTAAACACCGTCTTCAATTCTGCCATCTTGTCGTTAAACAATTCGGCTTGCTTGGCGGTTATGTCATCAAAAACGATACCAAGCTCTTTGGCTCGCGCTTGCAACGCTTCGATGCCGTCTGCACCAGCGTTTAACAACGGCACAAGGTCAGCACCCGCCTTGCCAAAAATAGCCATTGCTGTGGCGGTCTTTTGCACGCCATCGGGCATCTCGGCAAATCGATCTGCTATCTTGCCCAGCGCTTGCTCGGTGCTGTCGCCAATAGCGATGCCCATCTTGCGCAACGATTCTGCAGCTTCGTTTGTACCCGTGTCAAAGTCTGACAGGTTTTGGTTGAGCTTCTTTAACCCCGTTTGCAACGCCTCAAACTCAACGCCTGATTGCTCGGCGGCAAACTTTAATGATGTGAGCGTTTCAACTGCAACACCGATCTTTTGCGATGCCTTGGACATTTCATCCATCGAGTCGATGACGCTACTAAAGCCACCGACCAATGATTTCATTCCACTGGCAAGCGCAGTAAACGCGCCCAAGACGGCTGCGCCTTTAAGCACGTTGCCCATCTTGGTAAACCCAGCGGAGATTCCTGTTACGTCTTTGTTCAACCGATTAAGTTGACCATTGACCTTTTGCATCTCAGCGGTGAATTGCGCGCTCTGTAATTCGAGCGATACCTGTAGCGCGGCGAGTGACTCTGCCATTATATTTTCCTTCGACTAATGCCTAACATCTTGGCATGAATTTTATTAGCCTCTTGATACACCGCACGCTTTGCCTCATCAATAATTAATTGAGCAATGGCTTCTCGTTTTGAAAACCAAACGCGAGAAAATCCCAAATCACGCATGGGCGGAGACCCCGCTACTTGCTTGCCTTTTCTTTTGTACGGTTTGCGCCCTTGCTCTAATACTTTGTAATAAAAGCGAGTGTTCAAACCGACGATAATTTTGCTTCCTTTTGAACCCCTAACCGTTCGCGCGCCAATTGATTTGCGCAACAAGCCTTTGTCTTTAGGCATTTCGGCTCTAAAGTACGTGCGCAAGCGCGCTGCACCGCGCGACAATCCGCGTTTCTGCGCCGCCAAGGTAACGTTTGGGGGATAAGAAGCGAGGAGTTTATTTAACTCCTCGACTCCTTTTAATTGAATGGATGCGCCGTCAGCCATTGCTTACCCCAAAAGCGGATAGCATTTGATCGGGCGAATCCATTGCAAGCAAGTTACCGTTTGCGGCTTCCTGCTTGCGGTTCTGTTCTGCGTAGTAAGCAAACCACCGCTGAAGTTCGTTCCATGTCATCCGGTTGTGAATGTCGGCAACTGTCATGCCAAGATTCTCAGCCAGTGAATGCAACGAATATTCCAGCGGTGTCATCACTTTCCCTCGCCGTTAAACAACTCCATGAGGGCTGTCACCAGCTTCATGTAAGTTGAAATTGGCAACTCGTCCAATGCGTCGCCAATCGGTTTGCCGTCTTTCAAAATGCACATCTTTGCCAAACGGTACTGGAATTCTTTTGGATTGCTTTCAATCAAATCCATGTTGGGCATCATGTGACCAACGGTAGGTTCAATTAAAGTGAATCCGTCTACTGCTTTGCTTTTACTCATTTTGATAGTCCTAGTCAAAATAGTCCGTAAGGGAGGGAGCGGCGTGTGAGTGGACTATTCTCACCCGAAGGAGCACGGTGCCGCCCCCTGATCGTTACATTAAGCGAAGACGTGCTTAGGTGCAGCGCCGAACGTGAACTGGAAGCTATACGATTGTGCGCCGTCAAGCGGGAAGTCGTAACCCAAGCCGCTCAATGTAACGGGCATAACAATGTAGCCGTTTGTGCCAAGCGTGATACGCAGCATGTGCTCGCCACCATTCTCAACGGCATCCAGCACTGTCAGATAGCCAGCGTCTGTCACGTCAACATAACCCGATGCGGATGCAGTACCAGCCTCGGTTTTAGCCGATGGAATGGATGCGCTGCCGCAATAGGTCGATGTGTCAATCACAGCGGGTGCGGCTGTGCTAATTGCAAAGCTGCTTAAGCACACGCACTTCATTTCTGATTCTGTCCAGTGCTTGACTGTTGGGGTTGCACCCAATGCGCCAGTGCCTAGCACAACGTTTCCAATATCAAAATCCGTAGCGGTCGCGGCAGTAATGACAAAGACTTTATTGTTCAAATTGCCAAAACCAACGTCGCCAAACTTAACGACTTCGCCAACCTTTGCGGTGTTAGCGACTGTGACTTTGACGCCAGCGGGTTTGCCAGCGGCGGCTGCAATAGTCGCAATTGCTGTTGGCACTAGGTCAGCACCTGTTGGGGCTAATGGTGTGAGGCACATCCTCACGCGGGAAGTATTTACGGCTGCCACGGTGATTCTCCTAAAAAATTAATTTGGGTTGAAGGTATAACTAAAATCTATAGATACTAAGAATTCGGGCTGCGTGCCTGACGTTTCAAAAGTATCCGGTGCTGATCGTCCTGTCAATGTTAACTTGCCAGTCGGATCAACTTTACTAAAAAAAGCAGTCGCGTCAGCTTCTGCCGCTTGCAACACTGCATCATCGCCCGTGCCGTTCACGCCCATCCAAATAAGCGTGATCTGTCCGGTTTCCTGAAATTCCTGACAATAAGATAATTTGTCCCAACCGAACGCATCGAACTCTGCGCTCATCCAGATTGTACCGTCGGGTGCTGTCTCAGCCACGTTAATGGTTTCAAGATACGGTGTGGACAGCGTTTGCGCCCAAGTACGTGCAAGCGTGCGAACGGCTCTTGATGACATTATTAGCGACCCTTACACAAAATCTTCCAGCCAATCAGCACACCAGTTCCGGGCGCGTGGATCGGGATAACCGTGTCGGCGGTGTAACGTTCAGAGTTAATGTGAAACACATCAAACTTCTCGGGCGGCGTGCCTGTAATGTCTGCCACCTTGACCGTGATCACCTTGGCACTAAACCCATAAGCGTTGACCAACGCCTCGTCGCCTTTGTTTACGTTTGCAAAGCCTACGTGCGCGATATTGGTCGTCACGCCCGTAACCTTGGCACGCGAAAACACGGCGGGCACGCCCAGCGTTGTGATTGCCGTATTAAACCCAGCGGTAACGTCTGCGAGGTTCATCCCGCCCCCACTGCGCTCTCGGCGCGGTACAGGTCAAGCAACATGCGCACGCCGTCCGTAATGTATTTACCGCCCGCGCCAGACCCTGCACCACCTCCTGCGCCGCTTGATGTGTCGTATTGAACTGTCCCCACGTCCGGGATTGCAATTGATTTAATCGTGCCGCCGCTACCAGCCGTTGCACCTATCGTCAAACCGCCGCCGGGTAACGTTGCCCATACGTTGTCAAAGATAGACCACAGTGCCAGTTCTAAATCGTCAGGTAACGTCTTGTAGCCGCCCGTGTAGGACACGTCGATTTCTTCTGCGAATCGCCAGCCGCTAAACAAGATCATGCCGTCTTTTAAATCAACCTTATAGTCTGTTGAGGCTATTGGCGTCCTGTTTTTTGTATCTGTCACAGACGTAACTGATTCAATTGGATAGCGTCGAACCTTTAGCGCGTTTGAAGCTGAATAATAAAAACGCGCCGTCTCAGCCATGTACAAAAAATTACGATCGCAATACTTTTCCGCAATATTTAACGCCGCACCGATTGCGACGTTTAACTGCGTGTCTTGCAACGTGCCGACAATCCCAAGGCGCGTCTTTGCGGTTGCTAAATCAAACATTCATAGCCCCTTGTTTATGGAACGGTCGGCAAATCGCCGCCCAGATCAGTAATGATTTTTGCGTAAGCCGCAACCGCATCGGCAAACATTTGTTTATGTGTCAAAGCGAAAATGATGCGTGCGCAGTCAATAATGGCTTGTGCAGTGGACTGCCAATTTGTGTCCAAATCAATGGTGCTAAGGTTGGTAACGCTGGCGTGCAGCAGCTGCCATTGTTTAACGGCGTCAGCAGGGTTGGCTGGCGGTCGGCTTAATCTGAAAGCAGCGTTGTAAGCGTCAACAACGGCTTCGTACCAAATTTTATCCTGATCAGACGGATTCATGTTGGCGACATACCAACGAATGATCGAGTTGACAACGTCCCTGATTGTGGTGCCGGGGTCATTTAGATTGATGTTGAACTGGCTGGGGTTATGCTGCCCTTCCAAGTTAAGCCAGTTCGCCATCTCGCGGACAGCGTGATCGTTCAAAAATGAACTCCACGGATAACCCCAGCTCCCGTGATCTGTCAAAGCCCCAGCGCCAAACAACCATTTGCCGCCAGCCGTGCCCCAGTTCTTGTCTGCCCACTGTTGATTTTCACGCTGCGCTTTTACGGCGTTAATGTAGTCGTTAAGCATCCCTTGAGTGACTTGAGGGAAAACTCTTGATCCGTTGTAATACGCCTCTTTTATCTGAGTGCCACCCAGATAAAGTTGCGTTATTTTTGTTGATCCTAAAAACATGGCGTTACACCGAGATCAAATATAAAACGTTAGGATTCTTGTGCGTGATTGCGGTGTATTCCGCTTTCGTGCATAAACGGAAAGGTCCTGTGAAATCAGCAGACAACCCATTGTCTTGAGTAAACTCCACAGCGGAAGTTGCGTGCGTGCTGGAGTAGGTTCCATCGTAAAGAATAGCCCCGCCCATTACGTCCGGTCGGTTGCACTCGACGGTCAAATCAAAAGCATCGTTTTGCGCACCAGCTGTAGTGATTAACCAAACATCAAAGCCAGTTGTCGTCCATTCGGCTTTTACACTTTGAAAGAGAGCAGTCCCTGCGCGGTTGAACAAAGTCCGCAGCGGCACAATTTGCGGCGTAGAATTGGCATTGACAATCAACTCAAACGCAAGCAATCCGCGTGTCGATCCTTTGCCCGCCAGCGTGATTGTGTAGATCGCGGTTTCGTTCGGAATGTGCGACACCAGCAAACGCTCTAGCCCCGGCGTAGCGGTGTCATAGGTGTACTGTGTGACCTTACGGAACAGCGGAGGGTAATTGCGTTGCGCGTCAAAAAACGACGAATTGGTCAGCGTTGCGGGAACGTGTTGCGCAATGTTTGCATTGAATTGCAAAATGCCCAAGTTGTAATCGCGCGAACTAACAACAATGTCAAGATTTAACGCCTTGGTCAACGCTTTGCTTAACACAACAACGACAGCCACGTTGTCAGTTGCGTCCAACCATTTGACGTATATTTCCTTAATAAAAGAATTTCGCGCCAATACTGACGTCGGAGAAATCTGCGGAGTAGCACCCGCCGAGGTCAAAACCTCAAACGAATAAAGCGACCCGCCACCGTCCGCGTCTTCAATGTTGAACGTGCTAAAACTTTCATCTGTGGGAATGTTATAGACCAGCGTTACTTTTGTGTCTTTTGGTGTCGCGTTAGGAATCGTCACCTTGCCGATGCGCGTCTGTCCCCATAACACGTTTCCTTGAACCGTGTCGGGAACTGCTTGCGGGTGAGGCGTCACAATTGACCATGCAAGCGCGGGTGGCGGGTCTTGCGCAGCATCACGATCAACCAATGCCCAGCCGCCGCGAGCCGCGTCAGGATCGCCAGACCAGATCATGTACAAACGATGACCGTTTTGAATGACAACGCCATCAAGGATGCCGCCCGCAACCGTTTGCGCAACGCCGCTACGGTTTTGGTATTCGTAGTAATGACCGGGCAACGGATGCGGACGAGTTGCAAATCGAGCCAAATCAGCAAAATTGACAATAATTCCAGATCGATCAAGAGGTGGAACTTTTGTTGTGCCAGTGATTGTGTAGATTGGTTGATTTTTGACGATAGCAAATTCAGTCAAAGAGCCTGTTAGCAAATCATAATAACTGTCGCCCGTTTCAGGTTGCTGACCGGGCGGGAATGCGTTTGCCGGCATGCCCCAATTGTTTGCTTGCGTTGTGTTTGTGTTGTCGTAATCACCGCGACCAAAGAACACATGCGAACCATAGGACGAGTTAATCTTCTTCCACTCAGGGGGCGGCTGCGTCAGCGGCATATTGCCGCCGGGTTCAGCCGTTCCAGTCAAGACGTTTTGCAACGCAACAAACCAAGCGTTGTGACGAATCGAATAAACAACAGCGCCTCTTTGGTAGTCTTGATTCTTCCATGCCATGTTGCCTTGTTGCAGCAACCAGTATCGGGTGTCTGCAAAGGCTTGCGTCAAGTTACCGCCACGAATAATCTCAAATTGATTAAGCGTGCCGTTCCATTGAAGAATGTCCGAGTTGCGCAGCGTTGTTCCGGGCTTAATGCCGGGGATGCCGGGAGGCGCACATTCTGGAGTGTTGGCATCATTAGTGCTGACCACCCAGTTATAAGTATTCAGGATTGTGTTTGCAGCACCGACCACAGCCGTAGCAAATGCGCTTCCAGTCTCGCCGCTAATTGCAACCGCGTAAACAGGGGCGACCGTTTCAACACCGATATGGCAATCCGTGCCGTTTACATAAACGTGGAATTCTGCAATCTCAGTCGCTGCCGCGAATGCTGTATTTAGCACCGCGACCATTGCGTTTGTGTCTGCATAATTGCCGGGTGGAATATTTCCCGAAACAATTTTTCCGTTTGAAAGCATGACGGAAAGCGGAGTAGCAACAGCCGTTGCAACCGCAAACGTGTCGAACCCGTTGTTTTTCCAATTGTGCCAAGTCAGGATACTTTGCGCATTCGTTGGGGGCGGCGCGGCTGGGTCTGGTCGAGCAATCACATCGCCGCGAACAGGCGCAACGAACCCGCTATCAGAAAGTGCAGCTAAATCCGGTGTGTTGTTGAATGGATGGTAAAGACCTTGGTACAGCGACTTAGCGGCAATCTTTTGATCAACCGTTTGTTGATTGACCGCATCAAGCGCACCGGGCGCACCAGCCCTCGGGTCTTGCACGTTTGTAATGCCAAACCCGCCAAGGCTTAAAGCCGCGTCGGGAATGATCTGCGACATGCGCGTAACACCACCGCCACCACCGCCACCACCGCTACCGGCGCCAGAATACATCTTGCGCCAATTTTCATCCATCATCACGCCGCGAGAACCTTTCTTGCATACCCACAGCGATTTGTTTGCCGTGACAACATCGCCAACCGAATAAGACTTCTCAGGCTCAAATTGACCTTTGAACGCCTTGATCGGTGT
>JACCDO012014544.1_pt1 | contig 19060 bp, 20 predicted proteins | sample 7446101 | NCBI WGS metagenome assembly JACCDO01 (sample SAMN15323440, study PRJNA562643) | freshwater metagenome | isolation source: river surface water | place: USA:Blue River Watershed | collected 2017-08-16 | reverse complement strand
TCTTGGTTTGCAAAAATAAAAACAGGATTCCATACAAATTTCGGAATATACGGAGTTGAAAAATAATTTGTATATTTAGACATACAAGTTCTTCAATTCCATTCCTCAATCATTTGGAATCTAATTCCGTGTTGTGGTATAACCCAAAACATCTACTAAGATTTCGTTTTGTTCAACCCTATTAGGATGGAATAACAAATTCCTAGTGAACAGAAAAAGATTCATAGCATCCAAGTTGGATAATCATAATGACATTGTATATATATTGCTGTGGGAATCCTACCCTAGACTCAAACAAGATTCCAATTCTCAGTTTGAGAAACGTTTTGAAACAAGTTTTCAAGATTATTCATTGCTGTAGGAATCTTTAGAGTCTAGGGACCCTTCTGGACATCCAGAAGGGAGAAGAGTGGAACGGACCTATGCGGTGTGCAACCTGCTCCACTCTTCTATTTTGGCTAGGTAGCCAATCCTTTAGACCTTGCGTTTACACGCTTCGCGCACTTTATCATACCGTTCATCATCCAGAACAGCCCGCATTCCTGCATAAGGAGTAATACAATCTACACCGCCCTTCTGTAAGACTTTCAGAATATTGGGAGACCAACCGCTAATCATTAGCACTCCTTCATCGGTAGCAGTCGCATGGAAATCTTTGTACTGTGCCTGTAGATTCCAAACAACAATCCTAGGAACTTTCCATCCTGTACTGCTACTACCGCTACCCCAAACACGAGCACTCGCCTCCGCAAATTCCTGGCGAATTTTAGCGAGTTGGGTGGACCAAGGGTCTGTGTTTGTTGAATAACCGCCGTATCGGTGATCGCCACTTTGTTTCGCGGCATCCCAGCCCATATCTGTGAGAACAATCAAATCCTCAGGTTCTTCCCCAATGGGAACTCGTGTTTCCTCCATTTTCCGAATAATCAGTTGACAGGCCTTGTAAAAATCTGTGGATAACCCTTGACCGCAACCTTGAATGGATTTAATTTTCTCTTTCAGACTTGTTTTGCCCACAAATGAATGCCATTGAGGCGTGGAATCAAAGGTCAGAATATGGTCTCGGAATGCTGGTGCAGCAATTTCAGAAATCAGAATTCCTAGGGCTAGCGAAACATCCATTGGTAGCCCAGACATACTTCCGCTAAAATCACACATGGGCACAACTTTTCCTAGACCACCCTGTTTGTTTACAGCTTCACGAATAGAAATCCATTGTGCTTCCAGTAGGTCAGCAGATTCATTGTGCAGAAACTGAATTTCCCGTACAATTTCATGAGGATAGACCACATTCGCACCTTTGGCTTTCGCTTTCCCTCCACGAACTTTGCCTACAAACTCCACAAAATGCTCCTTACAGGCAATTCGGTCAGGGTCAGAGGAGCGCTGAGTTTGCAGAACTTGCCGTTTCTGTTTTCCAATACCCAAAAGTTTCAGATTAAAAAATGCGGCATTATGGATTTTCAGAGAACGACCTGGAACATGGTCAGGTACAATATCAGCCCAGGTTTTTCCACACATATTAATTTCCGTAGTCTTAAGCTTTCTGTTTCGGTTTGCCACTGCCTTACGATAAGTGGCCATGCGCGAGCTTGGGGGAATATGGGAAAAGAGGAGATTAGCAAACCGTTTGGCCAAGCCAGGATACGTTTTGGACGTTTCTCTAGGAAGCCATTTTGCTTGAAGAGATTTAGGCTTGTCTTGCAAACCATCCTGAACCCAAGTTTCCACGGTTGTCCATTCAATGGCCTCTTTGAGTTCAGGGACGTCATACAGTTCCCACAGGTCTCTCCAGCATCCATATTCAGGAATCAGAGGAATCAGATGTTTGGCTAGCTCTGGATTGCGCTTGGTCAAAGCACGCATCATTGTGTAAAATAGATCGCGTTCTCCCTTTCCTCCACGAATGTCACGCAATTGAAACGCCATCACACAAAGGTCTTCCAGATAGACATCGGGTGCTTTCGATATAGCGTTGTTGATGTAGGATTCTTCAAGGCCTCTTACCAACATGGGAAGTAGGGAGCCACTGACATCTCCTACACCTTCCTCGGTATATACGGTTTCACCATTAATACCGAGTTTTGTTTTGGGTTGGGCATTCATTGCTGAAACAAAGGCCATTCTTACCTTTCATTACTTACGACTACCTTTACGTACCATCTTTTTTGCCTTAATACTTTGTGTAATTACACGGGGAGATTTTCCTCTGCAACGGAAGGATTTCAGAGTACGACCTCGTGTTTGGAGTACGGATTTCACACAAATGGCAATCGCCCGTCCTTCATTTCGTTTGCTATTTTTATTTTTAAAGGTTTTCTGAACTTTTTTGATGCAGGAGCAGAATTTCTGTGTTTGGGGTTCGTGCATTTCTACTCTTCGTTAGAAAAAACTAAGGCAGGTGGCATTACCAAATTTCTAATTCCTGTTCTTTGTGTTACCGGTTGTACAGGTTCTGTTCCATCACTTTCAGGTGTCATTTTGTAAGGACCTTGTAGAACTAAAGTGCCTGCATCCAGTGCTCTGACAACGGAATCCAATACACTCATTTTAAAACGATTTGCAGCCTGTTTTTCACCCCGTGTATTGAATTCTGACTGGTAACCTCCCAGAAGAGTTCTGGGTTCAAGAAGGCGATACATACGACCATTGTAGGGAACGATGTAATACTTACAACTTGCCTGAACGTTCACGTCAAAACTCTGACCTGTTTGAGCATTCAAAAATGTCATGGAACGCATGGGTTCGGATTGCCGACGAAAAAATCCACTGAATCCATTTTCTCGGAAGTCTTTTCGGGAAACATACAGAATATCGACATCATTGGCGGCCGGTGCCGGAAGTTTTAGTAAAGCGCCGTAAATTCTGACAGCCTCTGAACCAGTTAAGACCCATTTGTCATCAAACTCAATATCAAAAACTCGCTGGTAGTCTTCGATTAATCCGCCTCTTTGTTTTCTGATTTTACGAAATTTACGACTTTTATTTTTTCTGGAACGATGTTTGCGCGTCTTTAGCATTTCCTACATTGGATTCAGATTTTCCACCTTTCTCACAGAAGAAATCTGAATGGTGTCCTTGAATCCGCATACACCACTGCCTTCACAGTGATGATGCATAGTGTAGGGCAGGAGAGAAAAGCGGAAGGGCTTCTGTGTAACTACATCAATCAGAGGTAGATATACAGTATGTGAGGAAACTGTTGTATGTATAGGTGTATCGGCAAAACCCTCAACATCGGAGCAATAGCCGTCATGACTTGAGACACGGCTCTTGAACTCCACAACGTAATGAGGCTCATCTAGCTTCTGTGTGAATTCAGTGGGAAATCCATCCATCAGGTCAATACAGTGAATCCAACGAAAGATATGGGTCTTCTCGTCGGCCCAGGCAAAATGTGCATAGTAATCCATGGTTGTGGAAAGAAAAGAAACGGAAAGAAAAGAACACAAAACGACCGCAAACCCAAGTGGTTTGTCAAAAAAGTCTTCAATTTTTTCCGTCGTTATGCACTAAACCAGCGGTTCCGAATATGTCCATGGAGTTCATTTGAAAGCGCCTGACTTCCTGTATGAGCCGAGGTCGCATGAATTCCGCCGTATTTTCGTGAGAGACCGGCGGAGTTGGCCATATCCTGCCATGAAGACCACTGCAGGGTAATCGGTGCCGAAGGAACAACACCAATCTGAATGAGACTTGCTTGAGCCGGAAATACGAAAGACCCATACACACCTGTTTGTGCCTCCTGGAATACAGGTGAAAGTAGCGACAAATCGGAACGTCGTGTCTGTGCCGAGGAAGGAATAGATGCACCGAACCAGTCCGTCATAACGAGGGCAAAGGACTGTGAGAATGCACTGTGCCCTGATGGAAAATCAGCGAATGGTGGTGTTACAAAATCGGTTTCCTGATAGGGAACCCAAAGTTCTCCCAGAATAGGAGTTCCGTCGTATTTTGTCAGCGTCTGACCACGATACAGACGACGAATGTCCTGAATGGGTCGTGCCTGCATCCGAGCTTTCTTTAGACCCCACACAAGTCGCCCCGTCTCAAATATATGAATTGCAAGGTCAAATCCTGAATAAAAGAAGACATCAAAGCCACGTTGGTGCGCCACGTCAAACGCCTGCATATATTCTTTCCAAAACCAGATGCACATTCCGGGTGGTGAAACAGTAAAGGGTCCACCCGCCCAGAACTCCGCCGTGACTTTTTGTGTATCAGTAAGTGTGTTTGTAATCGCGACAACTTCGGCAATTTCGGTTTCTCTGGCTGCTTCGTCAGGATAGAGTGTTAAAGCAGCGGCTTCTATAGCATTTTCATCACTGGTGGTTAATCCTGTACTTAGTACGTCTTTCCAGGTATAGGTCAAGTACTTTTGGGTCTTTCCGCCAAGGGATAAGGGTGTCCAGAGCAGGGGTAGGGGAAACGTATTAGGATTATCGGCTGATGTAGACACTGTAAGAACTTGGGTTCCATTGGGTAAATCGGCAGCAACAGGAGGAACAGCTGCCTGAACAGAACCATCCGTGGAACGGTAATTCCACCAGGTTAACCAGGCAGCCTGAAATGTTGACCAGTGTCCTGAACTCTGAACACGGTTCACCTCGGCAACAATATCCTGTGTAGGAAACACCAGGCGTTCTTTTGCAAGTAGAGTACTTGCATCATATCCAGGAATAAAATACGGCATACAGAATACTAACAGACGATTCATCCATAAATAAATATCCGTTTCAGACTCAAGCAGATAATGGATAGACCAGTTCCAAGTATCTTTGACTCCTGAAATACGACTGGATGACCTTATCCAAGAATACCCCATTACTAAAGTAGCGAACCAGAGATAATTATAACGAGAACATCGCGTAGGACCCAAATTTTGCGCGGCTTCATAGCGAAGAAGGTCTTCCAAGGCAAGGAAAACGGCCTCATCCAGGGAATAATGAGGAGGATTAGAATCAGATGTTTGCATTTCGGGTATTCCATTGACTATAAAAGGAAGACTGCCAACAACTCTTTCAAGACGAGTTTGATTTGATTTTTCATTTGTTTGTTCCCTTTTGTAAGAGGGTTTGTCCGTGTACCAGGTAAAGATGGTACGATTTCGTATTCGTTCGGTACGTGAACTGGAGTCCATTTCTATTCAAGACTCCCTACAAAAATCCGAAGCGGAGTGTGTATAGATTTGAACCACCGGTCATTTTGAACTGCATATCTCGCAGGTCAGTTTTGTTCTCATAATCTTTATTATCAATACGAAGCACACGAGGTACAGGTTCAATGGTAATATTCAGTGCAATACCAAAGGAGGCAAAGTAATCAGAACACTCCTGAATATGTTGTTCTGAAATGATACTGATATCAATGGGAGGAGGATACCGCTTTTTCAGAATTCCAATAAACAGCGTCAGAAGAACTTCAAAGAGTGCCGCGGGATCGCCGTCTACATCTACTTCTAAATCCACTGAATGAGGGGATTTAGGAGGAGTGGAAAGTAAATGTGTTAGGAATGTTTGAACATCCATAGTATCTGAACAAGTATTCGGATTATTCTTTAGCCCTGTTGGAAACCTAGAAAAACCGTGTTTCAGGAGTAAAAGGTGTGCTTTTTGCACGTTTGTGGCACCTATGTGTAAAAGGATTTCGTGTTTGATTGGGTTTACAAGGTTTTAGATTACGACGCCGTGTGTATTTTTTATCGGTAAATGGATATTTGAGGCCTTTCTGCGATTCTTTCAGAATTCGTCGTCCAATTTGGGAATCACGATGCACACATCGCCGAGTTCGTGGATTGAGAACTTTGAACACAGGACAGTATGGAAGTCCAGGAATTTTTTTGGATAGAATAGACTTGATGGGTGACGTTTTCTTAGGAACTTTAATTCCCAAAAGTCGCATCATAAAAGTGCGAAGATGTGTGGGTGTAGTCTTAGTATTCATAATTTCTATGTATTTGTTATTCAAAATATCATACAATGAATTCATATCAATTCTGAGTCGCATATTATTGATTTCGCAGAATTCATCGTAGAGTTTGCATTCTTTGTTATCAATTGGGAATGTGAGAAGGAATTCCAGAACACCGCGGAGTTTAGGAGACATTCGAATTCGTGTATCGGAAAAAATTGTGTAAATCAGGAAGGATAAATCTCGTGAGAGAAGATGGCATTTATGTTTCTCAGTGAAATATTCAGTGGAGTTCAGAATGGTTCCGTAATAATTTAGGCAACTAAATCCGAAATCAATGATTTTTACCTGAAATTCACCGCTAGGAAGATAATTGTACATAATATTATCGTTTTTCAAGTCACGATGATTATATTGAAGGCGTTTTTCAAAGAATTCAAGAATATAGGAAATTTGCGCCAGTGTTTGTGGTATCATTTTTTCATTCTCCTTTTCGGTGGAGGCTATGTATCGGGTCCTTAGTGTATCCAGAATCCGCTCAAATCGTAGGAGAATGTATTTGCGCTCTGCATCATAGGCAATTTCGTAGAACTCAGGAACATAGGGACCATTTGGTTCGTCCTTACTTTCCTCTTCTAGAATGATGTTGATAAGAGCCTGTGTAATTCCAAGACGAAGAAATCCATGAATCGTCCATCCCCATTTTTCGTATTCGTAAAAATCAAGAACTTTGACAGCCGAGACTGTATTACTGAGTTCATCTGTGACAAAGTATACTTTTCCGTAACCACCTGAACCGAGTTTGATGCCGGTACTGTAGCGCCCAGAGGGAAATTCAAAGATTCCGCGGGAATAGGAGAATTGACCACGTTGAATATAGTCATCCTTTAGGAATGGTCCAATATCCATCCCTTTTTCAAGGGTAAATAACAATCCTTTTTTTCGGAGGTCCATCTACTATCAGAATAGATTATTATGATAATTCTGAACAGGGAAAAAATTGATAGAGTAACCGGTGAATGTAAGGAATGTGCGTATTCAATGACTTGCCAATTTTGTTCACAATTTACTGATAACCCCTGCAACCATGACTCGCAGAGGTGTCCCTTCTCTACTTCCATGTATTGCCGTCGCTGCCAATCATATGGTCATCTTGTTAGCCAATGTGATGCAAAATGGGAACACTGGGAAAGGCCGGCGTCTGTGGAAGAACTAATTCCGTATCATATTCGTATGAAATATGGAATTAAAACCGTAACACCGATTGAGTATGTTGAGGAGAGGGGTGCTACAGAGGAAACGTTTCAGGAACTACCTTTGGAGGTTGTGGTGCCGGGAGACGATAAGAAGATGCGAAAGTTTATGGAGGATAAAAAAATTAAACGTGCACACAAGGGTTCTGAGAATTTACAGGCAATTCGGGAATGGGCGATAGAACGAGGCTTGCGCATTCGGATTGAAAATTCTTAATGGTCGGAGAAGAAATATATGGAAACAGGTGTATCCATAGTACTTGTTTTTGCCATAAGTTCAAAGTTTAGACTGAGACCTCTTACAGAGAATTCAATGCCATCCAGTACTGCAGTTCTTTCACCAGACCTAAGTAATCTCATAAGTAATGCATTAGGAGTTAAATTGTGATTTCTTAAAACAGTTAGTGCAGTTTCTTTAATGGAATCACCACCACGATGTTTTCTGTGTCTGCGAGTTCTAAGTTTACGACTCCTGGTTCTCTGTCTACGAGTCTTACGCATTTTATACCTTATAAAAATAAAAAAAGTTTGAGGGGCTCTAATGGTCGGAGTAGAAATAGATAGATGCAGGTGCATCCATAGTTTTCGCTTTGGCAAGGAGTTCAAAGTTTACATGAAGCCCTTTTACTGAATATTCAATATCATTTAGAATAATTGTTTTTGTCTCTGAATTAAGAAGATTCCGAATAAGTTGTGTAGGGGTAAGCGAGAAAGTTTTCAGAATATTTAGGGCAATTTCAGGAAAAGAATCCATGAGTATTACCTTACCAATACACGACACAATACAATCAATTTTTACAAAAGTCCATCTAAATCCTAACATTAGTATAATAGATAAAAATGTCCCTAACAACGACGGCAATTGAAAAACTTCAACAGAATATCAATAAACTAGAGGAAATTATTAACATCCAATTGGAAACAACTAGTAAAAATTATGGTAAAGGATGTCCAGGATATCTAATTCCATCCTTCTATTCAAGAGAAAAGCACGTGGAGGCATTTAAGCGTCATTTTCTGAGAAATACCACGTATGCTAACAATAAAGTCACTATTAATATTGCGGATATTAATGGGGAAATTGATAAGGATATGTTGGAATTCAAAGAGGCCGTACTGAAATCTTACTGTAAATTCCTGAAATTGGAGTGCACGATTGTAGGTGGCTACAAGAAACCAGATGAGAGTATCAGTAAAAAAGTATTTAATCTTTTGGGATAATAGAAATGAAAACCCGATACAATCACAAATCCCGAAAATTAAGAAAACTGCAGAAATCCAGAAAACTGCAGAAAAGGAGAAGATATGGCGGCTCCCTACATCCTGCTTCTACAGTTATAATAAAACCCGATGAGGAATCGCCGTTTTTGATGACTGATTTAAACACAATGAAAAATGTAATTGAGGCAGTCCGATTTACAAGTGATGATATAGTATAAACTATATCGCACTTATAAATCGGACTACTTATCCAGAGATTGAAAAGTGACAACTATGTTGTCACTTTCAACTCTGGAAGCAGAGTATCGTGTAAATTCTCCCAATACAGTATAGAATGTCCCGGGTATACGATCCGTCCGTAAATGGTATTAGATTTATCACTAACACTGGTACCATTTTGTCAGAGTATGTAGGACCAGACTACCAAACAAAGTCTCTGTCCGATTTTTTGAAATACAAGGAACAAATTAAAAATGGTGAAGTTCTGATTCAGACATATCAAGTTGAAAAAACGATATATATTGCAGGTGCACAGAAACAATTTGACTGGTTTCCTAAATACTCTTCTATAACTAAAATAGAATGAAACGTAACCAGACCAGCCGTAGGAAATCAAGAAGGCTACACAAATCTAGGCGTATTCGTAGAGTAAAAAAGTATCATGGAGGTGCTATGACTCCAATTGAAAGTAAGCCGATTGTAGTTGCGTTTTTTCACGGTGCTATAACTATGGCAAAAGAAGGTGTAGAATGCAATCCTCAAGGAATGTATACCCTCAAATCCAATGTTCAGTACATGCATGTAGCACATCCAGGTGAATATATAATGACAGATAAAGCTAGACTAAAAACATTTTTAATGGACCCAAACAGTCGCAAAACGACCTATGAACCCATGTTTGATATACATTCCATGTCTGACTTAACTAAGGATAATGCTATATACAGAGATGTAGTACCAAACCCTCCATCAAATCCTAAAAAAGCAAAAAGTTATAAACAGGAAACTCCTTTCACAGGAAATGGAAATAGTCTGTTTGAAAGTTTTTTACGAGCAAAAGAAGGCAGCACAATTCCTGATGCACGATTGACTGTACATGTACCTTCTGAAATGGAGTTTATGAGCCTGTATGTCTATTCGCCAAGTGGTACACTAACAATGATTGGATTACCTCAAATGTATGAAACTCTGGGTTTAGGACCAGTTCCTGACAGAGAAATTGGAGTAAAATTATCACAGTGTTTTGAATTTCTTGAACGTACAGGAATCTATGACCCATCTGTGGGACTTGGATTTATTCAAATCAGTTGTAATATGTTTGAAACAGACACAGGAAGATTCACTAAAAATTTATGGGAAACAAACACAGCATTCCGCAAAGCCTGTCACTCTATACGAAGTATATGGCATATTGTGGATAATGAGTATAGAGAGTTGGATTTGTTAGACTTTGACGAAATTAATAAAAAGTATGCTTTACCTATTGTACTGCCTGTTGTTATTCCATTTCCAAAAATTGGAGTAAAATTAAATGAACATGGTCCAAATGCAATGAATTTATCATAAACAATGAATGTCTATTTTTTAATCTAAAATTAGTGGACTCATTCATTTGTCTTTGAATAACCTAACGCAATATTCTATAGCCCAAGGTTCCTCTGGTAAACCCCATTCTTTCCATCTTTTTCTAATATGTTCCTCCTCTTCACAGTCCCTAATAAGAACCTCTTCAAAACTTTCTAAGAAAGGAGTTAACCACTGTTGTCTAGTAGTCATTACTTCCACTTCGCATTCATCCAGGTCTTTTACGGTTTCAATAAAGCAGTCGCGTGACCATTGCCAGGGTTCTTCGCCCTCTTTCCATCCACCTGCTTCGCGTTTGATTTTCATCGTCTGAGGCACACGTGCTTGTAGGATTTCCGAAGGGTTCAGACGCATTTGAATATTTTCATCTAAACCAAGAAGTACATTGCACAATCGGACCATAAATCCGTTAGTGCAATGTTTAGCACTATCAAGTACTTCCTCTTCAAATCGCTTAACTGCTGTGGCCTGTGCTTCGCCTTCCATAGCACAAATTCGTGTCCACAATCCATCTATAATCACATTAATGTGATATCCATGCATTGAGTAGGGATGTGACATACGCTGTTTTACTTCATTTAGTACAGCAGATCGCAAAGTAATTTTCTGTGTAGGAGTTTTAGGTTTTTTGAACATGTTAGTAATCTTAGTCAGCATTGAGGTTGAAGGAATATCTGAAAATATCTGCTCAAATGTTCTACCCTGTGAAACTCTTGCAAGATATGCAAGATTTTTTCGTGTGGCAGATTGTACACCACTATCATGAACATTTTGTGTATTCGCATATACTGTTGGGGGCCTAGGCAAATCAATAATATTTACAATTGGTGGAAAATTTCTTCGCAATCGCGCAAATGGAAGCAGTTCGTGTGCATTAGGCTCACCCCTGGGTATAGTCATTGTATGTGCAGCAATATCTATACGATTTGCATACTGTGCTGGTTCTCTTTTCATACGGGATGGATTTGCTCGTGCATACAATATATCCAGTGTAGTCGGCCATTCTCCATCAATCCGAATCAAGCTCAAAGCATTGGAGGAGACATTGGCTCTAGCAAGGGAAGGAGGCAGTATAGTGATAAAATCTTCCAAACGACCATTGGACAATTCCAACACAATTAATTGACTATACTGGGACATATCCGGTGGAATATGAAAAAAGTCATTGCCTTCGGCATAGACTTCGCGGATGGAAAGAGGCAGAGAAGGCCATGTGCGTATACGACAATTATCCATACGCAGCACTTCCAACCTAGGTGGTAGCATTGCCATAACTGCTTCATGTTCAGGAAAACTATCACAGGCTCTAACATAGTCAGGTTTTGTCAATATGAGTTCCATTATGTCGGCATTGATATCAGGATATTCACTACTTTCACTGGTTATACCAGAAAAAGTAGTCCATTTGAATGCAGAAGTCATATTGATTCATTAAGCATTTGTTATGTTTAAAATAGTTTAGGAAGCCCTGATTCAGGCAAAGGGCATTTCATCAGATACTCTTTTCGCAAACGCTTGATGGCATTTGTAAGTTTGCTCATATCCTCTGGATTTTCACCTACTTTCTGAAGCGTAAGATATGAATCTGTCATGCAATTGTATTCTGAAAGAAGATTTTGACATCGCTTAGGAAGAGAAGTATCCATTGTATTTTATAATAAGATAATGTTATATCCCATTACAAATCAATTTTTATAAATTATACTTTGAATTTCCGATTAAATTGTTTTTTGTATCCTTCATATAATTTTTTATCGGCTTCTATAGTCATATCTAAACCCGCCTTGACTTCTTCTGGATGCAAGGTCGCCGTACACACTAGTTCTTTTTCCGTATCTGAAAGTAATGCTTTTTGGGTTTCCGTGTAGAATTGCCAACATTTCCCGAATACCTCGGATGTAGAATCTCCTAACACATCGCTTATAAACATACGAAATGCTTCACGTGAAATCTGCTGCCCTGGGTTTTCGTGATTATTCAGAACTCCGTTTTCTTGAATATGCCTAAATTGCAGAATATTTTTATCGTCAACATACCGAGCGTTGGTAAATTTGGCAGTTTCATTTTCATGCACAATAGGTAAGAGACCTGTGTAAGGAATGTTGAGACTGTTAGCATTGTTTGCATCTCTGTTAGGCATATGAACAGGGAATCTCTCAGAAGGAATATTCCAGGTTTTTTCAGCAATAATACGATTCACTTTGCGTGTTTTTGAAAAAGGAGCATTCCACATTTGTTCCACAAGTTCTTCTAATGCCTTAACTTCTGTGAGTTTTCCAATCTCTTCCTGCAATTCCAGAGCATATTCACGGGCTCTGCGATACCGAGCAACTTTTTCAGGAAATCCTCCGCCGTAATTGGTTATACGACAGTCTTTTTCAAAGGGATCGATACCATGTGGGTACTTTTCAGGTTTACCAGATTCCGCGGGACCTAGTTTGTAATGTCGATGGCCAAAACAAATACGACCACATGTTGTACACCAGGTTATGCGTTTTGAGGAACCACCTTTTTGTCTACCACCTTCTAGTAAACCGCCTATATTCCCTCTATTTTCATCTTGATTAAAATTATTCCCTCCATTTTCGTTTTCGTTTTCGTTTTCATCAGGATTCCATGCGTACATTTTATACAATCGTTCATGATAAAATCCTTCTAATTCAGAACAATTATGGGACATATATAAACATCCATCTGTTCTTTGAACGTATTTTAGACATACGGGACAAATGGAATAATTTTCAACGCCTTCATCCGAAAAAATTAGGTCAAATTTGGAAATATCAGAACGTGACCAACCTTTCCACATGTTTTCAGGTTTGCGATACGATTTCAGAAGTTCCTCTATTTCAGAGGAGCCTTCTTCTTTTGCGACCTCAATACCCTCGTCAATGATAGCATTTGTATGAAGACCTAATTTTAATAATGCAGTTAAACATTCTATATTTTTATTTTGAATTATACTTTCAAACAGTAATTTAAAATCACCAAACGAGAGTGCCGGCGTATTAATTAATTTTAGAACAGTGTAGGTATATAGCTCATTATTGTCTATAAGGCTAAACATTTCTAATAAATCTGCAATGTAATTAGATGAATTATTATGTAATCTGATTAAGTTATCAATTGCTTTCTTTGTTTTATCAATATCTAAATTGTTATATATCCATTCAATCCATAGTATATATAAATAATTGTTATTTATTACATCTTCTTGTAAAAGTATATACTCTGATAGTATAGATGCATATTCCTTTGCTATGGTAGTTGGTCGGAACCTATATACTTCTTTAAATAGTCTTGTTTGTAACAAATAGAGCAATTTTTTATTATTTTCTTGTGTAGGATTAGACATAAGATATAGTATAACAGATTCCAATCGTTCTTGCGAAGAAAATAATGATACCATATTCATTCGTCGTTTAAAATCATCAATATTGTGTAAGATATCAATTAAATATACAATCAAAAGAATTCTATCATTTGAAAAGATTAACGGTACCAGATTTTTAGATAATAATTGCAGCATTTCATCAGAACCATAAAACATTTTTTTTCCGATAGATGGATTTTCCTTAAATAATTTCCTAAGTTCTGGAATATCACATAAATATCGTAGTCTTTTTGCATTATTTTCATCAATGATTGAATTAATTCTTTCTAATGAAAGGCTTTCAATATCTTCAATGTATTGTTTAATAATATCGCGATTTGTAAAAATTTCTGGTGTTCCTAATTCTTTCAATGGAGTTGAATTATACATATCATTAATCCATTCTTTTATAGAATTTCTTAATACAGCGTTTTTACTTATTTTTATAAATAATTGATGTATTACTTGAATTAACATAATTATATAATATACTTTGTCTTCACGCGTTATGTCTTCTTTATATAATTCATGCTGTACTTTATGTAATAAACCAAATACTACATTGTCTTCATAGAATGATTTATTTGATAATGTCATAGCGTCATACTCCTCTTGCGTTTTGAATGCATTTGTAAAATGTGATATGGGAAGTTGCTCACCTCCATTTTGTTTTTGCTTTTGTTTTTGTGTTTTCCGGAAACGTTTTGTCCGGAAACGTTTTGTAGTTTGTGACATTTCTATATAATATAAATAAATAATTCTATGCCAAGAGTTTAATAGTACTCAAATAATACCTGTATCCGTAGGTGTTCCTTGTCGTTAGCCATTTATTAAGACCATGTTGATTAATGTATTCCTTCTGTCCAGAGATTGTAAATGGCGAAACACTCCCCGTTGGGGAGTGTCTGAACCCAAAATCGGCATTGCCGATTTTAGGTGACAAATTTCGCCATTTACAATCTCTGGCTTCCCTACCAGCCTTGAAATATGATGCATATTGTGGTTCTCTAACCGCCAAGGCGGTTAGAGATTGTCATAACTTGTCATCCAAAATCGGCATTACCGATTTTGGATTCAGACACTCCCCGTTGGGGAGTGTTTCGTCATTTTCAAGTCTGTCATACATTTATATTCTAAAAGAAGATACTGACATTGCTTAGGAAGAGAAGTATCCATTGTATTTTGTAATAAGATAGTGATATATCCTATTACAAATCAATTTTTTATAAATTATACTTTGAATTTACGATTAAATTGTTTTTTGTATCCTTCATATAATTTTTTATCGGTTGCTACATTCATATCTAGACCCGACTTGACTTCTTCAGGATGCAAGGTTGCCGTACATACAAGCGCCTTGTCCGTTTCAGAAAGTAATGCTTTTTGAGATTCCGTGTAGAATTGCCAACATTTTCCGAATGCATCGGAGTTTGGATTTCCCAACACGTCTCTCACAAACATACGAAATGCTTCACGCGAAATCTGTTGTCCTGGTTTATCGTGACTATTCAGAACTCCATTTTCCTGGATATGCTGGAATTGAAGAATATTTTCATCGTCGACAAAGCGAGCGTTTGTAAATTCGGCAGTTTCATGTTCATGCACAATAGGTAAGAGACCTGTGTAAGGAATGTTGGGCGCATTGGGTTCTCCATTTGCAGCATTAACGCGAAATGCGGAAGAAGGAATATTCCAAGGATCAGGCTTTCCAGTAGCAATGTTGGCAATAATACGATTCACTTTACGTGTTTTTACAAAGGGAGCATTCCACATTTGTTCTACGAGTTCTTCTAACGCTTGAACCTGTGTAAGTTTTCCAATTTCTTCTTCTAGCTCCAGAGCATATTCACGGACTCGGCGAAAACGGGCAACTTTTTCAGGAAATCCACCACCATAATTCGTGTCACGACAGTCTTTTTCAAATGGATTAGTACCATGGGGTTTGAGAGATGGTTTTCCAGATTCTGCCGGTCCAAGTGCATAATGTTGGTGCCCGTAGCAAATACGACCGCATGAGGTACACCAGGTTATACGTTTGGGGGCACCGCCTTTTTGATAACCACCTTCTAACAGAGCACCCAAATTTTGTTCATCATAAGGGTTATAAGAATACAATTCATATAAACGTTTGTGATAAAATCCAGTCAGTGCTGCACAATCATGCGACATGTAAAGGCATCCGTCAGTTCTTTGAACATATTTTAAACAAATTGGGCAAACAGAATATTTTTCCACACCTTCATCGGAAAGAATCATGTCAAATTTGGAAATATCAGAACGTGTCCATCCTTCCCACATGGGTTCAGGAGGCTTCTGGGATTTCAGATATTCCGCAATTTCAACAAATCCCCTCTTTTCTGCCAGGGTAAATCCTTTCTCGATGTGTTCATTTGTGTGAAATCCTAATTCAATAATTTGTTTTACACTGGGCAACATATTTGCCTCAATAGAAATGAATAATAATTTATCCACATAGGGTTTAATTTCTGTACTATATTTATCCACTAATTTATCTATTCCATACGCAAATAGTTCACTGTTATGCATACGCGATAATGTTAGAATAATAAGTCCATTTATTACATTCAATACACTTTCGGTGATGTTACGAAAGAAAAAATCAATAGCATATTTTGTCTTTTCTATATCCTTTGTTTTTGTATAAATCCATTCAATCCATGATCTAAATATTGATGTAGACATAGGTGCATTTATTTCATATATTGCATTAAGGATAATTTCTCCATAATCTTGAGGAGGACTAAATCCTAAGGTATTGACTGTATAGAGATTCGGTGGTTTTACTGCATCCAAAAAGTATTCTAGTTTGTCTGTTCCCTTTTTTAGGTTACAAATATATTCTATCATATTTGGAATATCTAATTTCTTTTTTTCTTGCATAATATCCATTCGTCGTTTAAATTCATTTTTATCATATTCTGGAGTAATTAGATTTACGAGTATTTTTGATTTTTCTGACTTTATTATAGTCATCTCAAATGCGGTATAGGTTGTTGTATCTGTAAGCAAATCTCCTAATAATTTTACTAGTTCATCCGAGCCGTAAAACATTTTATAGGAAATGGTCAAATCGCTTTTGAAAAGTGCGCGGAATGTATTTGCATGGAAAAATTTTCTAATTTCCGCTGCATTGTTTTCATCAATAAGAGAATGGATAGATTCCGATGTAAGGGTGTCAATTGATTGAATATATTTATTTATATAGTCAAATGATTCAAATAGTTCAGGGGATCCATGTTCTTTTACAAACTCATTGGATAAGAATTCAGAAATTTTTACTTTTGATGTTTTCCTAAAGTTAGGATTAGATCCTAAAAAAGAAAGGAATTGTCGCATACACACAGAATATATTAAATTTAGATAATAGACTTTATCCTCTACTGAAGTTTGATCAGGTATTTGCTTCATAAGTTTAGCAATCAAAGGTTCTATAACTGTTTTTTCATATTTAAATTTATTCTCTTCTGACAAAGCTTTGTACTCTTCAATAGTCTTCATGGACTGCGAAAAATGGGATAAGGGTAATTGTGCACCCCCAACAAATCTTCTAGACCGGAATTGTTTTTTTGTTCTAGGCATCTCTCTATTTATTCCAAGATAAATTTATGTGTATCTAGATAATGTTTGTATCCATAAGCTTGCTCAGTACTAAGCCATTTTTCCAAACCGTGCGTTTCAATATAGGCAACTTGTCGTAGAGTCCAATAGAAAGAATTACCTGAATGTCCATCTTTATGGATTTGTTCTTGATTACCTAAAATCTCATACCATGCAGGTGTATACTTGAAATGTTTAATCATTCTGATTTCATTTTGCATGTTGAGAATCCAACGTAGGCTATCTTGGCAAATTTTCTTGTTCATTTGTATATCATGCATGGAATACAAAAATGAATTCTCAATTTTTATGTTAAAGATTAGAATAAGAAGCTGCCTTCGCTTCAAACGCTGCTCTATCAGATTCCAACAGAGTTGCCGCTTCAAATCCATACTTATAGGCGGGATCCGGATGTTTGAGCATATCTTCAATATAGAGCATGATGGATTGTAGGGTTTTACTAGGACTCCAGTAATTTAGCAGAAGAGGACAATAGAATTGACCGGATTCATGTACATTGGGATGGAAGATGGGTGTAAGAAATCGTGCATATGGAGCTTCAAACGGATACTGTTTGGAAATTTTGAGTTCAATACGGAAAACCTTGTCTTTGTAGGGTGTTCCCGGTGGCCCTATAACTTCCGAATGCCAGATGAACGGGTCTTCAGTAGGAATCAGAGGAAATTCAGGAAATTTATTGCGTTCATGTTCCAGGCGTTTTTGCCATGCTGCTAGACTGGACATTTTGGTTAGTAATGTCTTATCTGCTGCTTTGGCTCAACTTTTATCAATGCCATGTATAGAAAGTATGCCCCGAGCCAGAGGTTCAGAAGAATTTCCAACTGCGTTTAATGCATTGTCTTTTGAAAAGAAACAATACTTTGCTTTTAAAGCTCGAGAAAACGAGGAATATCTAACAAAGATTATTGAATGGTTGAAAGATACAACACGTGAGCACATTCAAGAAGAAGATGATAGAATTATTCTTAGCTTACATTCCAAAGTAGACAGATTGATTGTAGAAGGAATCATATTACCGCCTCCTTATATACGTGATTATTTTCATTATACAAAGGAGGTTATCGACTATTCAAAGAAATATTTTGAAAATCCTCATCGTGATGCAACATATGCAGAGAAAAAGCAAATGGTTTGGAGAATTATAACTCATTCCTCCTATGTCGATAAAGATATCAATAATTTATTGGATTATTCAATGGTAATGCCACTGGAATATAATTCTGATATGGGTAATAATATTCTAAATAGGTTAGAACTACTGCAAAAAACTACAATAGACAGATTGTTTCAGCATTGGATAAGTTCAGGAGAATTACTTTCCCCTGATTTTTCCAAAATGAAGGAACTACTTGACAAAAAACTTGAGTATTGGAACCAGGAAAAGGAGCGAAGGCGATCAATTTATAGAAATAGAATGAATTATAATTACCCTGGATATATATTTAATATTGGTATTGAAAACTATACTTATGCAATTTCATTGATTGAAAAGATGATTGCACAGGAAAGGTCGCGAGAACTTCATACTGTCATGAAAAATGCCGGACCTAATTCTCATCTCTATAAACTTCCAGCAAATCTTTATTCAACTATTATTGAATATAATACGGGTCTGAAACACGGTCAATATGGTGGAAAGAGTCGTAGAATAAAACGTCGTAGACGGTTAACTCGAAAAGCCCGAAAGTAATTAAGGTTTAAAGATAATAGTCTAGACATGATGTAGGAGAGTTGGTTCTCTCCGGTCGAAGTATTGAGGTACCTCAATACTTCGGTAGGCTTATGCTCTGCATAAGCCTTCGGTCGGTATATGTTACACATATACCTTCCGTCGCATTATGCGTTGCATAATGCTTATCGCAGCATAGCTCAGCGGAAGAGCGTGAGGCCCATAACCTCAAAGTCGAACGATCGAACCGTTCTGCTGCGCTTATAGCCAAACATGCAGTTTGGCTATCACCAACTTGTCTGTGAGCAATTTTAGATATCTAAAATTGAAAACGTGGCATGTTGCGTACACAAATTGTGTACGCAACCTGTCCGTGTAGCGTAGTGGATAGCGCACCCGTCTTCTAATTCG
>JACCDO010558130.1_pt1 | contig 19062 bp, 9 predicted proteins | sample 7446101 | NCBI WGS metagenome assembly JACCDO01 (sample SAMN15323440, study PRJNA562643) | freshwater metagenome | isolation source: river surface water | place: USA:Blue River Watershed | collected 2017-08-16 | reverse complement strand
TAAAGCCTTTCGTATTCCTAAAGATACTTCTGATAATTCAAATTCTGATTCAAATAATGAATCTCAAGATACATTTGAATACGAATATGAAAATGAAAACTTTATTAAACAATTAATGGGAAAACAAGAATTTGCTGATTCAAAACAACCTAGTATCTTGTCCCAATATGAAAAAGATACGAATCCTTGCGTTCGTGAATTTGAATTAACACCTGTTCAACGATTCGTTTCTCGCTTACTCAATCCTGATACACCTTATCGTTCCGCTCTTTTGTATCACGCTGTTGGTGTGGGTAAAACTTGTGCTGCTATTACAATCGCAGAAGGATTCCTTGAAAGATATCCTAATCAGCAAATTATTGTTGTGGCTCCTCCTAATATTCAAGATGGATTTCGTAAAACTATTTTTGATTTTGATACTCTTAAACTAGGAAAATCAGCCAATGAACCTAATACCGCTTCAGGTTGTACTGGAAATACGTATTTGAAACTCACTGAAACATACTACAATATTTCCACGGAATTACAAGGTGTTGACAAAACAAAAGAAAAATATGAGTCTGAACGACGCAGAGAAATTGAATATAAAATTAAAACTATGATTAATCGTCGATATTCTCTTATGGGTTATGGTCAATTCGCAAAATATATAAAAGATTTTGAAAAAGGTCTTCCTGATGATATGAGAAAAGACCTCCGTGAAGCAGAAGTTGAAAAAAGACTTGCGAATGCTTTTAGTGGACGTGTTGTGATTATTGATGAAGCCCATAATCTTCGCGATATTGGTGAAAGTTCCGATGAAAATAGAGATGAACCTGAAGGTGATGAAGGTCTTGCTCAATCTAAAGCAGGAAAAGCCTTAACACCTGCGCTTAAGAATTTACTTCGTAGCGCCAATGATTTGACTCTTGTCCTTTTAACAGGTACTCCAATGTACAATTCTTATAAAGAAATTATCTTTTTACTTAATCTTCTTTTATTAAATGAATACAAACGTCAATCAAAACTTCTTACAGAAGATATGATTTTTAATCGCGATTCCACATTTACTCCTCAAGGTGAAGAAATCTTAATGAAAGTCGCAAGTCGTTACGTAAGTTTTATGCGTGGAGAAAATCCTTTAACCTTTCCTACACGTCTTGACCCTATGAATATTACTCGATTTCGACCTAGTTTTCCAATCGTAAAAGAATCTGAACCCCTTGATATAAATGCGGCTTATTTTCAATTCCTTAAACGATATGGATTTTCTAATCAAGACATTAATACAATGATTCGTGAACAAAAAATTCCCACTGAAATTTTAGAACTTCCTCAATGGCCAGATTTTAATCCTGAACTTCAAGCCATAAAAGAAAAACGACGCCAGTATATTAATTTACTCCCTATTGTTCCCTGCTACTTTGATGAAGAAACTGAAGAAGAGTTTCGCGATTTTACCATCACTGAAGCCGAAGAAAGAGGTCTTGGAATAGAAAATACTAATTTACTCATTCAAGCAGGAAATTGGGTCTTTCCTGGAGATAAAGATGCCACAATTGACCAACGCGTTAAAAAAGATGGATTTGGTGAAGCCTTCAAGGCTAGTGAAGTTGGTGAAGAAGAAGCAAAAAATGAGAAAGAAAAAAAAGTAAATCTTTTACCCTATCGTAATTTTACAAGTCTTTTTGACCCTGAATGGATGCTCGCTAAAAATCTTGATAAACATTCACCTAAAATGAAATATATTCTTGATAGACTTGAACACTGTGAAGGTCCCGCCTTCATTTATAGTCGTTTTGTTAGTTCAGGTGCTTTACCTATTGCTATGTGTCTTGAAGCAAATGGATATGTCCTTTATGGTGCTGATAAAGAACACGGACTCCTTACAGATGGTAATCAACATCCTGATGGACTCATTTGCTCCGTTTGTAATGCTCGACAAAAAAATCACAAACAAAAAGACCATGCCTTTAAAGAATCCTTTTATATCTTACTTACAAGTGACTACGCGTATTCACCAAATAATACGTATTGTGTAAGAAAAGAACAAGCCGCATCAAATCTTAATGGTCACGATATTAAAATTATTATTGGTTCACAAGTGGCTGGAGAAGGTATTGACTTTAAATATATTCGTGAAATCTTTATCTTTGACAGTTGGTTTCACTTAAATAAAATGGAACAAGTTATTGGTCGTGGTATTCGTTATTGCTCTCATCGTGCTTTGCCTGCTGAAAAACGAAATTGTACAATCAATATGCTTGTGAATAGTTTTCGAAAACCTGAAGATGATGATGAACTCTATGTAGAAACTATGGATATGTATAATTACAGAAAAGCACTTGAAAAAGCAAAAGAAGTTGGACGCGTTTCTCGTGCACTTAAAAGTGGTGCTATCGATTGTAATCTTAATAAAGATGTTATTCAAATTAAAAACTTACCTCCTAAAACTATGATTGATAGTCAAGGTCTTACTCGAAAGAATGTAAATCTAAATGATATTCCCTACACATTTATAACAGATTGGTTAAAAGATACCACTTATAAATGTTTCTATCCTGTCACTATTCCTAGTCAGGCAAGTACACGCACCTATACTGAATTTTCTGCGCGTTGGCAAGAACAAAAACTCAAACAACAATTACGAAATATGTTTGAAGAAAATGGTGGTTCTCTTTATTTTACTGAAGAAGATATTCTTAATAATTTTAGCACCTATCCTCAAATCGCAGTCAATCTCATGTTGGCCGATGTCACCAATAATCCTGCGTTTCGTGTGAAAGTTGGAAATCACGAAGGATATATTGTCTATAGAAACGGTCTCTATGTATTTCAACCAGATTATTTAAAAAATATTCGTGCGCCCCTCGCATTACGTATTTCAGATTATCCTGTTCGTCGAGATATTTATAAACCTAAAACATATGTTGAAGATACTACTGCTACCGTTGTTGATGAAGAAAAAGTTGAAGAAATGAAAGAAGAAAGCACTGTAGATATTTTAGAATTCTGGGAAAGTATGCAAGGTTGGGCAAATCTCATTCGAAATGGAGGTCGAAGCCAATATAAGATTCCTGAAAAAACTGTACGACCTCAATTAGTTGCCTTTTATAAGAAAAATACAATTCTTAAAAATACGATGATGCAGCGACTTGAAATGTTTGACTGGTTCTTAGAATCCATTGGAGATGGAGAGAATACAAAACAAGATAAATCTGATTTATCTATGATTCTTCTTGAATATGTTTGGGATGAATTATTAAGTCCAAATCAACAAAGAAAACTCTTAGATTTATGGAGTATCTTTAAATTACGAAATCCTAGCGCTGGAGAAACGGCTGAACAAGTTGAAAAACTTCATACTCGTGCTTTGGCTCAAAAATCCATTTATGAAGAACAATATCTTTATTCTGGTTCCACTAAAGCATTCAGATTTGTTGACCCTGCCACTGGTAATTTCCGATTTATTTGTGGTGATGAAGAATGTAATGATGCTATAGTAGAATTATTAGAAAATTCATCTTCCAATAAGGTTCGCGAACTAAAAGCAAATCTTAGCACAACTGGAAAACTTTACGGTTTCTTAGTTCCGAAAAAAGGTGAAATTGTATTCAAACGTGCTGAACCTCCTGTTGTTGGTGGTAAAGTTGGTCTTGGTCAAGAATGTGCCAGTTCGAGTGCTGTCACTGACCATTTGAAAAAACTTGTCCTTTTAGGACCTATCCTCGAAAAAGCACTTGGGAAAGATTATGATATTTCTATGGAGGCTTTAACAGGTGAACGTAAGTTTGAAAATCAAGAAAGAATCTGCGCTTTGACTGATATTGTTTTACGTTTTATGGATAAGAAAAAAATTGAAACTAAACGTTGGTTTTATAGACCAATTGCGTCTAAAATTGTTGGTCATAAAGGTCGTTATGAAAAAGTAAAAGAGGTGAAACTTTCTGAAAAGTCTCGTGGAAAGGGAAAAGGTAAAAAGAAGTAGGTGCCTAAACTTGACTTTTTTTATTTAGTTAGAATAAGGGTAAAAGATGGAAACTGTAGCAACATTCGAAACGAAAGTAACCCTTTCTCCCAGAGATTTGGGAGATGAAATTCCTGCTGATGGAGGAATTGATAAAATTCTTGAAGATAAAATACGAACTCAATATGAAGGTAGATGTTCTCGTAGTGGATATATTGTCCCTGGTTCAATTAATCTTCTTTCTAGGTCCTATGGAATGGTAGAAAAAGGTCGCTATTCTGGGGATATTCTCTTTGTTGGTGAAGTGGAATGTAAAGTGCTCTACCCACCTGATGGAACTGTTATTGATGCCAAAGTTATGAGAAAAAATAAAATGGGTCTCTATGCTGAATATTCTAATGGGGCGGTTCGTGTTATGGTCCCTCGTGACCTTCATTTAGGAAATGAAGAATATCATAAAGTTGAAGAAGGTGATTTTATTGAAATTGAAATTAAAAAATCACGATATCAAGTGAATGATACAAGTATTCTTAGTGTTGGAAAATTCCGTGCTAAAAAACAATTGAGTGATTTACAACAAATTCAACCTAGTCGAGTGGTAAGCACAGCAGCCATTCGTGAAAAGGCTAAATCAAAAGTAGGCCGCAAAGAAAAATCAACAGCCGTTTCTACTACTCAGAAAAAACCTGCGGCTTCTACCGTGCCTACCACGATTCAAGAAAGTAATAATGAAGATAATAATACTGCTGAAACTAGTGCTGAAACTAGTGCTGAAACTAGTTCTGAAAATGAATCTGATGAAGAAATTGTGGTTCGTGGAAAAAAAACACTACAACCTCAATCGACTGAAGATGAAGTATAAAAAAATGCGTATTGTAAGATTTTCTACGAAATATTTCTAATGTAGATATGAGTCAAATACAATCTCTCACAAATGAACAATATGAAGAAAGAAAAAAAGTTTGGGAAACCATAAAAACTTTAGTAAAATCTGAACAAGAAGAACTTTTTCGTATTCTCCGAAGAGGTGAAGCAGAATTTAGTGAAAATAGTAATGGTGTTTTTTTTGATTTGACGAAACTTAAACCGCATATTTTTGAAGAAATCTTAAAGTTCATTAATTTCTGTGAAAGTAATCGTAAAAACTTTGAAAAACGTGACCAAGAAATGGCCGCTTTACGTAATGAATAAGGTGTTTAAAGTTATCCCTACAAGTTGAAGCAGTGAATATGAATTCCCAACTTTTACTTGAAACAATACTTAAAAACCCTCATAAATCTAAAGTTCCTGAAATAATTCATATGCCTGGTGATAATCATCAAGCACCTCAAGATGAATCCACAGAACTTCAATATCAAATCCATTGGGCTCGCTTACAACCACCCGGCCCTCTAAGTCTTTGGTTTTGGACCACCGATGTTGAATATCGTGGAGGAACTGAGGCTTCTCGTCGCACAATGCTTATGGATAAAACTGTTGAACTTCAAGAACGTGTTCAAGATGGTGAAGGTTCTTTTTCTAGAAAATGGTCCAAAAGTCGTATCTGTGAAGCCATCGGTCATAATGTTGAATTCGCAGAAGAAGAAAACTTTGAACTTTTGGAAACTGCACTTCATCAACTGTGTAAAGTTCAAATTGTTCGAATGAATGAAAATGAAAAAAAACTTTTGTTTGTTCCCAATGATCTCCGGTTATGGGACCCCAATTACACCATCCTTTGGACTCGTGAACGATATCGCTCGGCTGGTGAAACGGAATCGAAACAAATGACTCTTCGAGAACTTGGCGCTTGGATTTCCAATCGTGAGCATGAAGGTTGGAAAGTCGAATGGCCTGTCGCAGAGGGTAAAATGGAAACTCTCAAAACCGCTTGGGATGCCCTCAATCGTGGAAATCCTCCTAGAGGTCCTGGACAATCTGGTCGTTATCTAAAAGAAGAATATGCGAAAGCACTTGGAAAACATCAGGCGATTCATTGGCTTCAATTTGGTTCCCTTGAGACACAAGGGGTTAAAGTTGAACCTTGAAGGATTTATAAGTTCAAGGTTAGCAATAGGAAATGGAAATACGCAAAGCAGAGTACAAAGCATTAGAAACCTTGGTAGATGAATTCCAACAATTTAAAAATCGAGAACTTGAAGCCGTCATTGGTGTTAAAGGTCGAGTGGATTCTACTGAGTTTTTTAACATCATTAAACGTCTAAAAGCAAAAAATTTTGTTGTAAAACCTCAAGATGATAAATTAAATATCTTGACTCCTGAAGAAGTTCGTTTCTCACTAGTAGGCTTAGGCCTCATTAATCAATATTGTATTGATGATAGTCTGTTCTATATTAAAGATGAAGTTCGCACATATAAACCCTTCACAGCCATCATTAAAGATAAATCAACCTCTTCTGAACCTCTTATTCTTGATGACTATGATTTAAAAATTAAAATTCGTCGTGAAATCCCTATTGGAAATGAAGATGAAGATGTTACAAGTTTACTCGCAAAATGGGATGTTCAACCTAAAGCATTTCGCTTAATTCGTCGTTGGACTATCGAAGATACTGAACGAGGTATTCGTTATGACCTCTCTATGGTTCGTGGAACTGATGTTGATAGAAATGGAAATTATCGATGGGTTCGTAAATTCCGTGAATATGACTTTCTATCAAAACCTCCAGTCTATGAAGTTGAAGTAGAACTCCTTCGGAAAGAAAATAGAAGTCCTGAAGATGGTGCTAAAACATTCATCGCTGGTATCGGTGATGCCTTACGCGGATATCAAAAAAATTCACTTCTTATTCGAAAATCAGTTAAAAAAGCAGTTCTTGAAGAATATAAACAATTCACAAAAACTGGAAAGTTTCGTGGAAATTGCCCTCGCACACTTCAAATACGAAATATCAAATCAGAAAGAGAACCAAAAACATTTAACCTTCGTGATGGATATAACGTCACTGATAAAGCCGATGGTTTACGTGTAATGGGATACTGTAATGAAGATGGGGAATTGTTCCTCATTGATATGGCCCTTAATGTCTACCGAACTGCTCTTCAACGTGATGCCTGTGCGAAAACACTCGTCGATGGTGAACTTATCACGGAAGATAAAAATGGAAATCCTATATTTCAACTCCTCCTCTTTGATATCTTCTATGGACTTGGTGGTATTCGTGTAGAACAATTACCCTTCTATATTGAAGAATCTGGGAAAGAATATAATGGACGATATGGTGCCCTCCTCAATTGGGTAAAAGCATGGAATGATAAAGATGGACCTACTATTAAATCTAAAGCAGTTACTTTACAATCGATGCTTCAAGTCAGTCATAAAAATTTCCGATTTGGTAAAAATAATGATGATAGCATTTTTGGACACGCGGCTGCTATTCTCGATAATCAAGATTTAAAATATAATGTTGATGGATTAATTTTTACAAAAAATGACCAACCTATGCCCACTGTTCCCCTTATCACATTTGAATCTCAATTTAAATGGAAACCAGCACGCGATAATACGATTGATTTCTTGGTTGTTATGGATAAAGATTCTGAGACTGGACTTGATAAAATAGAAATTAAAGTCCATCCTAGAACAGGCGCAAGTGTTCAATGTAAAACTATGTTTCTCTATGTTGGAAGTCGTCGTGACCCCATCTTTGATGACCCTAAAAATACAATTTTAACCAAAACTGAAGTTCCTGAAAGTGCCGCTACAAATAGTCGTGGAGATTTACGAACAGTTCTCTTTAGTCCTCCAACTTACTCCTATCCTCTCTGTGCTGTAAGTTATATTCCCACTGAAAAAGATGAAGAAACTGAAGAACGTTATGCCGCCATCCTTGATGAAAATGGCAAAGTTGTTGAACCTATCACAGATAGAAGTATCGTTGAAATGTTTTATGACCCTTCAGAAGAACCTGGTTGGAGATGGAAACCTCTTCGTGTTCGTGTCGATAAAACAGAAAGATTTCATCGTGCTGAAGATATCACAAATGGAACTCGTAATAGTGGTTTAGAAAGAACTCTAAATTCTGAAAAGACCGCAAATGATAATTGGAACTCCATTTATGAACCCATCACACTCACTATGATACGCACTGGAAAAGATAATCCTACTGAAAGTGAACTTGTGGATATGACTGAAGATAAAGGTGTAGAAACTGACCCTTCACGCAAATATTATAATCGAACCGCTCCTAAAAATGATATGCTCCTTGTTCGTGGTCTACAAGATTTTCATAATCATTGGATTAAAGAAAGAATCTTGCTTCAACGTTCACTTATGGGTGGAAATAAAACCCTCCTTGATTTGGCCTGTGGTAAAGGTGGAGATATTCAAAAATGGATGAGACAAGATGCGAAATTGGTTTTTGGAATTGATTTTGCTAGTGAATCCATCTTAGATAAAAATGATGGTGCGTATGCTCGCTTACTCAATACCATTGTTCAATATGGCGCAGAAAATGTGCCTCCTATGGTTTTCGCAGTAGGAGATTGCTCCAAATCTATCACTACTGGAACCGCTGGTGCTACTACTGAAGATTCTGCGATTATGCAGGCTATCTTTAATGTTCAAGCACCCATTCAAGACCCTCCTAAACTCGTGGCTGAAAACTTTATGGGCGCATTAGAAGGTGGTGCAGATGTTGTCAGTTGTATGTTTGCTATTCATTATTTCTTTCAAAATGAAGAGATCTTTGCTTGATGCCTTGATAATTTACGTCAAACACTCAAAGTTGGTGGATACTTTATTGGGTGCTGCTTTGATGGTAGAGCAGTCTTTGACCTCCTCAATACAATTCCTGTAAATAAACAAGTGGTTGGAAAAGAAGGTAAAGGAACTTCTGAACGTGTCCTTTGGTCCATCACAAAACGATATGAACAAAATGATTTGCCTCTAGATGAAACCGCGTTTGGAATGAAAATTGATGTCAATTTCATTAGCATTGGTGCTTCTCATCCTGAATATTTAGTGCCATGGGAACTTCTTGTGAATAAATTAAAACTCATCGGTTGTGAACTTCTTACTGAGGCAGAACGAGATGCTATTATGCTAAAAAAATCAACAAATATGTTTAGTGATAGTTATGATGCCGCTCTAAAACAAAATGTTTCCTATTCTATGTCAGATTCCATTAAACAATTTAGTTTCTTAAATCGTTGGTTTATCTTTAAACGAAAAACGGATGGTACTGAACAAGGAGCAGAATTAATGGGCGCACTCCAAAAATCTGTTGTGCCTGCTACTGAAGGCCTGACATTAGAAACTGTTTTAGAATCAACCAAACCTGCTGCTGTTAAACTTAGTGAAACCGCATCTATGGCTCCTCCAGGTTCCTCCGTCGCTGAAGCCCTCAGTGCTGAAGTAGCACAACAAGAAGAACCCGCAAAGCGATTTGTAGCCTCTGAATTAGTCGAAGCAGAAAAGAAAAAATTTCCTGCTAAAAAAGTATTTAAATTTAAATATGATTCTGACCTTAGCGATAAATTAAAGATTGGTGAACCTGGTGCTGCTCGTTGGCTTAGTTTGTCCGCCCCTTTCCCAATCTATTATCCTCCTAAAGATAAAGAAACCGCTGATAATCCTCAATACCAATATCCTTCCATTGAACACTTCCTCGCCGCTATGAAATATTCCCTCGCGTCCAATAAAAAAGAAATTGGAAAACAAATCGCAAAAGATACATTTACTCACGATGGAGTTATTCATCAAAAATATCTTGGTATCCTTCAAGAAAGAGCAGGTGGTCCTGGTAAAACTCCCTCTGAATCCGTGCGACAAACTGTGCTCGCAGAAGAAAGACGTGCTGTCCTTGATTTTGCGAAAACAAGCACTATGAAAAAATATAAAGTAGATTTTAATGAGGCCACTTGGAATACTATAAAAGATGGACTCTTACAACAAGCACTCGAACAACGCTTTGCTGAAGATGAAAAGTTTCAAAAAATTATCGCAAAAGTTCGTGATGATAAAATGTATCTCCTTTATGATACCCCTATCAGTAATGATGAAGGTGGTGAAAGAAAAAATGATGGCTCAATAGTCGGTCAAAATAAAGTAGGAAAATTAATGATGGAACTCGCTGGATATTCTCCCAGCCCTTAAAATGTAGGGCTTATGGCTAAAAAACTATATGTCAATAAGAATAAAGAATGAATAGTTCTTCTGATAATCAAAATCGTATTTTTTTTACAGGTATCAAACATAGTGTACAGTATGATACCTGGGACCAATTTATTGTAAATGAAGAAGGAATTAAAAGACTTTGGAATGATTTTTCCTTATTTTCTTGGAATCTTCACCCATCACAAAAAAATTTGTTACAACTGTCTTGGATTTCTAAAGAACAATGTCGTGGTGAAATACCCCATTTGTCCCCCATCAAAAAATTAAACTCTTACCTTGAAATTCGTATTCTTGAAATTAAATATTCTGAAAAAGATATACTCGCTATTCAAGAATGGCTTACATTCAATACGCCCTCCTTTTGGCCAAATCCAACTCTATTTTCTGCGACGTAAAGATTTTTTTGGTTTGTTACTTTTCTTTTTTAGACTTCGTTTCAATTTACGCGTTTTTTTATACCCTCCTAATTGCCCACTTATTTTTTTCTTGAACTCTTCTAATGATAATTTTTCTTTCTTTGTTTTGCCTGTTGAACTATTTTCTCCTTTTGAAGTAATTTCTGAGTTTATATTGAATTCCGTATCTGAGCCTATAATTTTTTTCATTTCAGTTTTAAATTCTGACAAGGTTTTGGGTTTTACCTTTAGTGATTGAGGGGCTGTCTTAAGTTTACTTTGTTTTGTGCTACTTTTTTCTGATTTAGCATCATCTTCTGTAACTTCTACATAGTAAACAAAATGCCCATTTTTCCTATCTATCACTATACTACTATTTGAACCATCCATCATTTGTATTTGTAATTCATATGATGTTTTATCCTTATCTACAATATTATTTACAAGGAATGGTTCTACAATTGGAATACCATCTGCTTCTTGTGCTGACTTATACCATTGTCCCTTTTTAAAATAATCTTTTGGAATAAGAAACATTGAAAATGAATCTCCTGTTAACGTTTGTTTAATGTCCTTTGGAACTTTTGAAATAATTTCTTTTCTTTTAAATCCAGCGTATTTTTTCTCAATGTCTTGGATTAATTTTTCTACATCATCACTTGCTTCTTTCTTAAATTTATTATCTTTGTCTTTTATTTTATCTTCTAGCCTTGCCTGTTGAATATAATAATCTTGACCTGCTAGGACTGGCACTTGAACAATGGCTTGATAATGTGCATAGCCTGTTTTATGAACAGGTATTGTAATTAAATCTCTATCATTTAAATGTATAGTTAATTGTTGCGCATTTTGTATATTTCTTGCCTCTAGTATTAAAATGTCATATCCTTCTGGTACACATCTATGTAAAAAATATTTTAATAAAAATATAATTGGTGATAAAGCATATGTGGTATAATTATTTTTTTCTAATACTCGCGCTATCAAATTATAAAAAGCACGCTTACCCATGGTTCGAATCGCATCCGCACTAATAGCACCTTCATCTTGAAGTTCAAACAATTCATGTTCTTGTGTTTGCATTGCATAGGTTTCTGGATTTGTTAAAAGTTCATAAGTTCCTGGATAGTTATTTATATCTTGTTGACCAAGATTTCTAATTTGCTCAAGTGGTGCCTTATTTTGCGTTACTCGATAGTGTGATAAAAAATCATCTCTCGCCATGACTTGAAATGCACTTGGTTCTTCACGTATTTTATTCGCTAAATAGGTTCGAATATCCCTGTTAAATTGTAATTTTTTTGCGTTGAGGTCAGGTTGCGCATTATATGTTGCCTTATTTATACCTAAACAAGTATAAATATTATTTAAAATCTGCTTTTTTGGATTAAATTCATTTTCTCGTGATAGTATACTGTCATGAACACTATTAAAGAAACATCGGCCTGCTCCTCCAGCCTCTTGAATTTCATACAGTTTTTGTGGAAGTGCCATTCCCTACCTTGTTTAAAGATTTGAATTGGATTTTATTTAAGAGATATAAAAGAATAAAATGCCTGAATCATGGCAAGTTCTAGCAACAAAAAATGAACATCCTCGTGATAAATCCGTGCGATTCTTTGAACCAACCCATACCTATTATATTAAAGGCTCTAGTGACAAAGTTATTTCTTGTACTGGATTTCTTCACCATTTTTTCCCTCATTTTGACCCCAAAAAAACAATTCCTAAAATGATGAATTCTCCTAAATGGCCACTCAGTCCTTATTATGGAAAAACCGCTGAAGAAATTGAAAAACAATGGAGTGATTCTGGGAAAGAAGCCAGTGGTCTTGGAACGGCTATGCACTTGGCTATTGAAATGTTCCTCAATGGCGCACACGACCTCATCGACCCCAAAGTAAAACTTACTCCTGAATGGACTTATTTTATGAATTTTTGGAATGAATGTGGTGATGACCTTGAACCCTATCGCATGGAATGGGAAGTCTGGTCGGAGGAACATTTACTCTGCGGTAGTATTGATGGCGTTTTTAAAAGAAAATCTGATGGTAAAATTTGTATCTATGATTGGAAACGTTCTAAAGAAATTAAATCTTCAAATGACTTTGAAACTGGATATCCGCCTGTAGAACACCTTCCCAATTGTAATTATTGGCACTATAGTCTTCAACTTAACACGTATCGGTGGTTTCTTGAAACTCTCTATGGCCTTGAAATTGGTGATATGTATTTAGTCATCCTTCATCCTAATAATAAAAATTATAGACGTCTTCGCTTACCCCATTTGTCTCAAGAAGTCTTAGATATGCTTGATTGTCGCAAACGCGCACTCACTATGAAATCTCATCATCCCATTGTACTTCCTTTGCCGAAATGCGCTATGCTCGATAGTGATAGCGAAGAGGAATAAATAGTTCGTTTATTTTTTCTTTATCTTTTCTGGTAATGGAACTTTTTGTAATCCTAAGATTTTGTCTAATAATGGTGGTGGTATCATAGAATCTTTCAAGGGAGCAAATAATGCCTGTTTTTTATTACTTAAATAATAGGGTTTATTTTCTTGAATTACAAATATATAGGTTTCGTTTTCTGGATTGGATTCAAATATCCAACCTGTTAACTTTTTCTTTTCTTCCTCCGCAGATAAATTAATTTGAACTATATTCTTTTGTGTAAATCTTACAAAATCTCGTAATTGTAATCCACTCATTATCGTTCGAATATCCTCCTTGAAAATCTGCGATGGATTAAATCCCATATATCCTAAAATACCTACCCATTCTTTGCCAGCCTCCACCGCCTGCGGATTTACCGTAAATAATTGATAATCATTCACCTTTGGGTCAATCTCACCTGCCCCTTGTTTTCCCAATGATAAATATCGTTTTAACTCGTCATCCAATTCTTTTGTAATTCCCACTTGATAACGACTTATGTTTTGCTTTGTCTTCTCAGCCGTTCCTGTCAATTCCTCAAACCATTTGGCTACTTCTCTTCGCTTTGTTGTCCATTCCAAACGTAACAAATTAAACCAATCAAAGGAATCCTCTGGATAGACTTCCTCCACTACCGCCCCTGTAGAATCTTTAATTGATAATTTCTTTTTTAATGTAACTAAAGAACTGACAGTCTTATTGAATAATTGTTCACGCTTTTTAGGGTAACGAATCAATTCATCAAATAATCTTAAATATAAAATTCTCTTACCACTCGTTATCATTTTGCCATTTAATTCTAATTCTTTTGGCACGTGTAAATAACATTTTCCTGAACTTCCTTCACTGCGCCATTTACAATATCCATCACATTGCTCCTTATCCTTCAAGATTCTACAATCCTTACGCAATAAAGCAGGACCTGGTATTGGATACTCACCCTCCTCGTCCATCCACTTCATCAATTCAGGGGCTAAGACTATTTCTAAACGTTTGCGCTTTTCCCACACAGGTAATTGTCTTTGATAAGGGTCACTGTCATTTAATAAGGTTTGAATAAACTTCTTGGCCTCATTGCCCATCGGTGTAGATAACCAATTCGCAAACATCAATCGTAAATGTTGATAGACTTCATCCATATCTAACTCCGTGGCTTCCTCCCTGCTTTGTTCACCTGCCTTATCCATATAGATTTGCTTATTTAATATCCAGTCAAAATCTTCCTTTTTTACATCATCAATAGTAATATTGAATTTGGCAAATTGCTCCTCACTTGTTGCATTCTTCGCAGGCACAAAGATTCCATTTGCTAATTGAACCGCAACTATCTCCTTTGTTGCTTCATCACGAATGGCCTTCATTACTTGATAACCATCATATAAGGATAATAAGTTTTGGAGTTTTTCTCTATAGAATTGAATTAATAAATCGACTGGCGCTGCTTCATATTGGTCCCACCCTAAATATAATCGTAATTCGGTGCGTGCTAATCCATCATCTACTACTGGCACTGCGACTTGACCCAAGGTACCATCCGCACTTAATGGAATTGTTACCGCTGCTAAATGATTGTAGATATCACGAACAATTCCCATAGGTATCGAAGATGGTAAAATTCGTATCGCTTTTGTAAAGGGTAATAATGTTTTAGGGTCTGTTTCTATCGCAGATGTATACGCTGCTACTCCTGGACCAGAACATGTTGTCTTAAATTCATTCACACGTTTTTGAACAATTTCTGGCCATTCCGCATATTTTGCCATTTGCCATTTAATCTTATAATCATTTTTAAGAGCAAATGATGCTTGCTTTGTATTTTTTGTATACACTATTGGCTCCCAAATGTTTCCAGAATGAAATAAAAATCCTACGTCACAACCACGCATTGCATCGGCTGCGAAACCATATGGAGGACATCTGACTTGTAACTCACCATTTTCTAAAATATCTAATACTATGAAGACAATTCCATTTGTAGAAAATAATTTTGGTTCCGCAAAGATTGGAGCAAATTGACGCATTTCCTTCACCTCACGCTTATCCGCTAAGAAATCCTTAAAAGCCCAATAGGACTTCCACGCCCTTTTTAAGACAAAAGAATTGTCTCGTTCCACTACTCCTAAGTCATTTACAAAATCTCTAAAATTACGCTTAGGACTTATTAAATTAGGGTCAGGCGCATCAGGCTTGTAAAACTCTAATAATAAATTACCATAGGATAAGTTTACAAAAACTCTCGGTGTTATGACTAACTCTAATTGTTGTCTTACATCTTTCGCAGTGCTAAATTTCTTTATAAATGGAGCGACAGCAGATAATAAGGCCTCCTCATTATGCTGGATTTGATTCTGAACAGCCACACGTAAAAATCCTGAAGATTCCTCCTTTAAAATCTGACGAATTCCTCCCTTCACTATTAAATCTGTGGGCTTTTGATTAAAATATTCATTTAAGACTGTAGGAAGCAAACCAATTTGAGGCATTTTACCAAGTTCTAAAGGCATTTTTTCTGCTCCTAAAATGTATTGACGATGAAGTGATTGAAATAATAATGTATAATTTGGGATTATAGCATCACCTATCTCTTCTTCATCTTCATCTTCTTCTTCGTCTTCATTTCGTTCACGATAGTCTTCAGGCTCATCCTGTTGTTGTCGAAAACGAAACGCAGAATCAGTAATTTTAATTGCCTTTGGACCAGTAAAACAACACGGTAATCCAAAATTTCTTGGGTCAGGATGAATCTGCTTACTATAAAAACCTACATATTTGTGCGGTATATCATACTTCGGTTTATTCTTACGAACAAAGACTGTTTCACCATCATTCGCAAAATCAGGAAAATTCTTAATTTCTTTTCCACAACAAAAAGGACACGTTCTCGCTGGCTTGGGTTGAGGTGGGTCCTGTCTATCCTTCGTCGATAAGAAATCTTTCTCACGAATCATGATTGTATCTTTCAAACAAAAATACTGACAACATATGTAATAATGTTCATTTGCTATGTCTGTTCCATATCGAAGAACTGTATAGGTTTCAGAATTTTCAATTTCATCCTTGTCCTTTTCTTCATCACCTGGTCGTAATGGATATTCAATAAATGAAATCTCTTCATTGTCTTCATCCTCCTCATATTCATCCCTCATACGTTGATATTGCTCAGGTGTCATCACTGCTGGCATTCGGTCTTCTGTAGCAGAACACGCACGTGTATAAGGTTTCATACCCTTCTTACCTATTGCATAGCCAAATAATGCCTTATCCGCATCATATAAATGTGTAATGAAATAATTGGCAATTTTTATGGTGCCTTGAGGAGGCTTACAAGGTTTTCCATCCGCACCTGTTGGTTTTAAGGTTGGTATCGCACCTGATGGTAATGTGCTGGCCACTTGAGGCTTAAATGTTCTTTCTGTAGCCGCTAATGTTTGACTTACAGTTGTCGTAACAGGAACTTTTTCTTCCTCTTCTTCATCGCTATCTTCATCAACTCCATAGATTTTAATACTTTCTCCTGAGTTTGAGTTTTCAGTTGAAGATGTGGCTTCTGTTTCACTTGAACCTAAATCACCTTCCTTGGCCGCTTGTTCACGGTCAGCAGAAAGTTGATTTTCTTCTTGTTCGATTTCCTCTTTCTCTTGTGATTCCTCAACACCAGTATCAGAAATACATCTTTGTAACACTTTTAATGGCCAACTAATCATGATTTGAAGTAATAAAATTACACGACGTAAATTAATATACGAATCTACACGATAGATGTGAATATTATAATTCGGATGTTTATTATAAATTGCGATATCTATACCAGGATTATTTTGTAATTTAAATACATTATTATCTGGGTCAGCCTTATATAACGCAGCACGGTCTTTGAACCATTTTTCTGCTTTTTGTTTGGCTTCTTCTAAGGATAATTGAAATTCTTCCATTAATAATTCTATAATATCCTCACCTACAGATAGACTCTCCTCAAATAATCCTGGACGACTCGCAATTTGTGTTAAATAATTTGAGATTCTATCTTCATTTACAAAATTACTGACTGCTCTATACCGTAAATTTAAATCAGGTGATTCACCCTCAAGTCTTCCTAGCTCCTGGAAAAATCCTCGTAATAAACGTGCTCGTTCAATTAATTCTGTATTATCTATACGTGCCTTTTCACGGGATAAATCAATATCCACTACAAAATTAGAATCTTGAATCTGTAAAGGTTGATTGGCAAAGGGTAAATCTTTAATGGCTTCCAAAATGTTTGTTTGAAAATCTCGTAAATCAATTGTAGGTGATAATTTCTTCACAGATTTTGGCGGCTTTACTAAAATATCCGCAGTTCCATCATCTAACCAACGAAGAGTAGCATACACTGGTGGTTGTTGAATAAAGGATTGCTTCAAAAGAATCTTCATCATCAAGAAATCTCGTTCCCTTGTAGGACTTTTTTCTAATCCCCAATCCAATAATAAAGAAGGTTCTTCAATATCAGGAATAGGTAATGTTGATTTCATTTGAATCTTACTAACTGCGGTTCCCATCACAGGAATATAGCGAAGGAAAGGACGGAAATGAGTCGTCTTCAAACTAAAGAAATTTGTATCCAATGGAACACGTTGTTTTGTACTTCCTTGAACAAAGACGATTCGTAACGATTTTATACCCGTTACTGTAGCAGGCGCTAATCCATATTCTTCATTTTCAAGATTTCTATCCAAACAACTCACAAGTCGTTGACGTAAAAGTAAATTAGGAAGTAAACCAGATTCTTTGATTTCACCCTTTTTCTTTTCAATACGACGTAAAGCAGTTTGTTTTTCTTTACTGATGACCAATCCTGTTGTTGTAATATCTGTAAATGGAAAATAAGGGCGTAAGATTCCATTAAAATATTTTTCTGATAAAGGTTTTTGAACTTTTAATGCGTTATAGACATCATTAAAGACATAAAGATATATGGTGGGAAATTCTGTTCGTTTAGAAAATAAGTCTTCTAAGGTAAGTTGAGCATTATTCACATATCCTAATTCAATTCTTGAACCATCACTATCTACAAAACGTGGGTCACGACGTCCTTTTTCTGCGAACAGAAGTGGTTCATTTAATCGATATTGTTCTGTTACAGAATCTTTCTTTGTCATTAAAATAGGAATCCATTTGACTTGAAGAGGTTGTAAATGAGAGGGATGAGTTCCTTCTTGAACTTCACCAATCGCAGTCCCAAGAAATTGAAAGTTTGGCGCGAATTTTGGATTTTCTTCTTTTTTTTGATAAATGGCTAATTTAACGTCATCCAAAGTAAAAAAAGGATATATATTTTCTAAAAGAATTGTTTCTCCAGGACTGGATGGAGTTGAAAAATAAATTATTTTGAATTGAGGAGGTCCCTCATACGGTTGAAAAAAGTTCCCAATCGGATCAGGAGTAAAAATTTTGCTTAATAAATCTGTATTGTCTACCGTAGTCTCCATCTACTGGACCACTTTCTAAAATTATGTGAGACTTCCTATTGTGAATTCTACCCCATCTTTTTGAGGGTCATATTTCGGTTCATCCGTGATTCGAACACCACAATAGGAAACAGGTTGTGCTGCGAAATTCTGATATCTATAATATCCTTGTTCTTCTGCTTGTTTCAATAACCATCCAAAATTATTCCAAAATTCTGGTTCGTGTCCTATTGATTTTGTAATCATATGTCCCATTTCGTGAAGAGCCACAAAAAACATTATATTCTCATTTACTAAACTCTCATCAGGACCACTACGTTGTCGTAAACATAAGTGAACTGCTTCACCTTTGTTTATACTATAACTTGTATGGTCTGCGTCGGGAGTCGCCTCAGAAAGACGTTTCGGGTCAGGTTTGAAATTCTGTTTTAATTGAATAATTTGAGGTTTATCAGGAAAGGTTGCCACTAAATAATTATAAAATCGAAGGATTTTTTGATAAACTTTGGCCATTAAATCAGCCGCTTGTTGTTTATCTGGTAAGTCACGAACACGATAGTAGTTTCCATCCACTTTGCTTTTCACAGAAACTAATGGATAATTTCCAAAATTTAAACTAGAAATTACAGATTCAAGGAAAGACATCCTCTCTATGATAATTCTCTTATTGTTTTTTTGTAAAAAACCTAAGAATTTTATTTAGTCTTTATTTTCTACG
>JACCDO011516512.1_pt1 | contig 19066 bp, 19 predicted proteins | sample 7446101 | NCBI WGS metagenome assembly JACCDO01 (sample SAMN15323440, study PRJNA562643) | freshwater metagenome | isolation source: river surface water | place: USA:Blue River Watershed | collected 2017-08-16 | reverse complement strand
GCAGAGCAATCGGCTGTTAACCGATAGGTTCTTGGTTCGAGTCCAAGCCGGGGAGCCATTTGTTTGTCCATAAAATTGGAGGCCAGCGTGATTCGTTGGATCCTTAGGTCCAGACAACTAGCTCTCATTCTCATCGGCCTCTGTTTAGGCCTTTTCTCTACTGGTAGTGAGCTGCTCAGATCCAATTATTTCGGCCTAATTCCTGCCGTTCTGATTGCCAGTATTTCCTTGGTAGCTATTAGGTCCGCATTTTTTGCCGGAATGCTACTTTTGCCAACCACTGTCCTAGTCGGTTTCTTCTCGAGCGAACCGCTGTTACAGGCAGTTCTCGTAGGCGTAACACTGCTGGTCTTGGCAACACACGCCGGTAGACCTAGCCGCCTCACCATCATGATTTCTAGCCTGTTCGGGCTGATCGTGATGATGTTCCAGGTCGGCTACTTGCGCGAGTTCCTGATTCATTACCTAGACAAAACTCAAAGCGTTGAGTTGTTGCGTACACAGTCGATGCTTGGTGTCGGCTTATTCGTGTTCGGGATTTGGTCGTTGGCATACCTTTCGGGACGTATGGCTTATCTGCGCATGGAACACATCGGTGGACCTCGAGATCGCGCCAAAAACACCTTGAATGAATCACGCCTTCGCCTAGAAATCTCAAAGCAGAACGAACGCCTAGAAATTGCAAAGGACCTGAGTGAGCTCCTTGTGCAGCGAATCAATGCAATCGTTAGCGTTACCGAAGGAGGTCGCTATGCCGTTCGAACTGACCCTGCGGTGACTGAACGTGTTCTTGAGCGCACTTACGATGCGTCTCGCGAAGCTCAGGCCGAACTACGTCGCCTTTACGACTACCTAAACTCGGCAATTTTCTCGGACGTCGTGATGTTCAAGATTTCAGATCTGCAAGAGATTGCGGTGTCGCTTCGTGAATTCGGCTACAACACCGTTATCTCCGAGCATGGTGATTCATTTGCACTTAATGACGGCATGGAACTGTGCGTTTATAAGATCGTTTACGAATCCATTACCAACGTGCGTAAGCACGCCCCGGTTGGCACCGAAATCTCGATCGACTTCCTTTGGGTCGAGGATGGTCTGCAGGTCCTGATTAAGGACAATGGCGAGGAAACGGTAAATCGAAACAAGGCTGCACTCGGAGAGCTTGTTGAGGGTTACACAGCCACCGAAGATTTAGAAGCTCTAACCTCTGAATTCGACGGAGCTACTCTGGCCGCTCTCAGGGACCGAGCCAAGATTTATGGCGGTCGGATCGAAGCGTCCAAGGTGCCAGGCGTTGGCTTTACAGTTTCTGCAATCTTCCCAAACCTAAAGCGTCAAGTTCGGTCCCAGGACTAGCCATGTTGCGTATCGGCCTAATTGAAAGTAATAACTTGCTACGAAGCGGCAGAGCATTACTGATTGGCTCGCAACCAGAAATGCAAATCGTTTTCGAAGAGAGCGATCCCAAGGTGGCATTGGAGCGCGTTGGCGATTACCTCGTCGATGTTTTAGTGGTCAACATAAAGCAGCACGGATACGCTGGCGCCTCATACATCACAGCGCTGCGCCAAACCCTAGAGTCCGCTGGCAACAAGGCTGCCGTTCTTGGGTTTGCTAACTTCTACAGCGACGAGACTTACCGTGAGGCAATACTGGCAGGTACCGACGATTTTGTTGGAATGGACGCCGATGCGGCAGAGTTCTTATCCAAGATGAAACTTGTTAGTAAGAGCGACTATCGGATCGAACAAAGGCAACTAGAAAAACTTTTTCGCAAGAACAGCCAGCTTATGGTGAAATCTCGTGAACTCGACGTGGCTCTGGGTGTGCTGGAACCTTGGCAGCGAAACGTAACCAAACGATTCCTAAGAGGCGATTCTGATTCCAACATCTCTAAGGAGCTCGACCTGGCAAGGACTCGAGTAGTGCAAACAATCAAGATCCTAAAAGACGCCGGTGCTGTCTACACGCGTAACCAGTTGGCAATTGCATTGATGGGCAAAGTCTCGTGAGCATTGGCAAGGGTTCGGTCACCTCGGTCTCGGTTAGTGTTGGGTTAGCCACAGGCCTTTACGGAATTTCCTTTGGTGCTCTATCGGTAACCGCCGGTTTCGACATTTGGCAAACGATGGCACTCAGTCTCCTCATGTTCTCGGGTGGATCTCAATTCGCTTTCGTTGCTACCTTCGCCGTCGGAGGTATCGGTGCTCTGCCTGCCGCGATCACTTCTGCCTGGTTGCTTGGTATTCGCAACGGTTTCTACGCACTTACGCTTGCACCCAAGCTTGGTGTCTTGGGTGTAATGCGAGTCTTAGCCGCCCAGTTGACCATCGATGAGAGTGCGGCTGTCTCAAGTTCGCGCGAATCATCGACTGAGCAGAAGAAGGGCTTTTGGCTCACCGGCCTGGCAGTTTTCGTGTTTTGGAATCTTGCGACCATTCTCGGTGGAGTTCTCGGAAACCTAATTTCTGACCCTGCAGATTTCGGTCTCGATGCCGCGGCCGCAGCTGCTCTATTCGCCCTGGTATGGCCAAGGCTTCATTCCCTAGTAGGCGCCACCGTGGGTGCAGTGGCAATGGTTTCCAGTGTCTTGCTGTCGTTGGTGCTTCCGACCGGAATACCAGTTCTCGCTGGTGCTGCCCTCGCGGTAGGGGCCGGACTTTTGGTTGATCGGGGTAAGAAGTGACTCCTTGGTTAGCCGTAATTGTGGCTTCGTTAGCCGTCTATTCGTGGAAATTCATCGGATATCTGCTACCGCATTCCATTCTCAATTCGAAGACCCTAAGTAGGACGGCTGGGTTTATCACAATCGCGCTGCTATCAGCTCTGGTCGGAATCCAGACTTTTGTGAGCAATCGCGAAATCGTCTTCGACGGACGCGTGGTTTCGCTGATCGCGGCAGCGATTCTACTTCGCTTGAAAGTCCCGTTTATAGGGGTAGTGGTCATTGCAGCAGCGATTGCCGCCGCATTCCGCCTAGCCTTCTAGATTGTCACGGCCAGGCAGCCACGACTTTCCAGGTAAACCCCATTCGTGTTCGGCATACATTAGCTTGCGCTCCTTGTGCCATTCCTTGTGAAGCTTATCTAGATAGAGGATGCCGTCTAGGTGGTCATACTCGTGCTGCATGATTCGAGCGAACCATCCTGTTGCTTCGATGTGAATCGGGTTCCGATCCAAATCGATACCATCCACGATCGCCCACTCGGCTCGCTTAAGCGGGAATCGTTCACCAGGGGCGGATAGGCAGCCCTCGACCTCGGTCTCTTCGTCGGCGGAATCCTTGGAGACTGGACCAATCTGGATGACCGGGTTGATTACTTCACCACGACGAGGTTCGCCGTTTTCATCAGGGTAGTCATAGACAAAGATCCGAAGACCAACACCGACCTGCGTGGCGGCAAGACCAACGCCTGGGGCCTTATCCATGGTCTCGTACATGTCGCGAACCAGGTCGCGCAATTCTTGGTTGAATTCAGTCACTTCGGCGGCTCGTCGGTGGAGCACAGGTTCGCCTGAAATCACGATTGGTCTGATGGTCATTCCACAATTTTACCTGCCGATAAACGGGGTAAAACGGACCCTCGCAAGTAGGCTTAAAGTCCTATTCCATTAGGAGATAAATGTTTCGCGCGATTGCAATCATTTTGTCTCTGCTCGCCGCAGTGTTTCTGGCTTTCGGTGCACAGTTTCAAAACGATTCAGTTACTAAAAATGCCACAAAGGCTTCGGGGGAGAAGCGTGGCGTTGGTTTCAAGCATCTCCTGTCTTTAGCTAAGAATCCACGCTGGCTCAGCGGAATGTCTTTTTTAGTGCTTGGTGCCCTATGTCAGATCGCCGCACTGACCATGGCGCCACTGATCGTGGTTCAGCCGATTGGTGCCTTGGCTCTGGTTATCACCGCGCTTCTAAATGCGCGATCAACTAAGCAAAGAATTAACAAGGCTACTTGGGCAGCTATCGCTCTGTGCTCCGGCGGCATCGCCACCTTCGTCGCCTTCGCCACTCAGATTGCCGACGACCAGAAGGAACTATCAGACTCTAATTTGGTCGTCATCTTGGCCATTCTCGTCATTCTGCTGTTAGTGCTCGGTGTCGTATTCCTCGTGCAGCGCCACCACATGAACGCTCTCACATTCATCATCGGAGCAGGTGTTCTTTACGGGATCTTGGCAACCTTGGTGAAGTCGGTGATCCAGCGTATTCAGCAGTCCCACTTCGAGTGGCTCACCATCGCCTGTCTGGTAGCTGCCATTCTTGCCATGGCCCTCGGCGGTTGGTTTGTTCAGAATGCCTACGCTTCCGGTCCGCCAGACTTGGTGATTGCCGGCTTGACCGTGATCGACCCTATGATTGCAGTCTCGATCGGCATCGCGGTTCTAGGAGAAGCCTCGAAGGCCGACCCAGTCATAATGACGATTTTTGTCGTCGCTGGAGTCGCAGCGACGGTTGGAGTCTGGCTACTCTCGCATGTCCATCCTGAATTGCAGGATAAAAAATGACCCAACGTACTGTTGTTTTAGCTACCGATACCTTTGCACCGGACCACAACGGTACGGCAACCTTCACCAAACGACTTGCGGTTGGTTTGCAACTTCAGGGTCTCGAAGTTCACGTCATTGCTCCGGCGACTTCTCGTCTTTATGGCACGTTTCGTGAGAAGCACGATGGTGTTCCTATCATTGTTCACCGACTAAAAAGCAGCAGAATCCCGTTCCAGCCGTCGCAACGCTTTGTATCTCCGATTGGACTAACCTCCAAGGTAAAGGGCCTCCTAGAGGCGATTAGCCCTGATTTGGTGCACATTCAGTCGCACATCAACATCGGACACCATGCGGCACTGGCTGCCAAGGAACTTGGGTTGAAGCTGGTTGCCACCAACCACGTGGATGCTAAGTCATTTATTGAAAATGCCTTGGTTCTCCCTTCCTTCGCCAAAAATTTCCTAGCTAAAACACTTATTGCCGATTCGGGCCGAGTAATGCGCATTTGCGATGTGGTTGCAACCCCAAGTCGAGTGGCAACAGAGCTGCTGACGAAATCAACCGGACTGGCCGGGGTTCAAACCGTTTCCGGTGGCGTTAACCCAGCACTTTACGCTGGACTTCCACTAGCCAAGTTGGAGGACCGCGTTCTCACCTATGTAGGTCGTTTGGATCGCGAGAAGCATGTCTACGTGCTGCTCGAGGCAGTTGCCAAACTTCCAAAAGATTTCAAACTTGACGTGAACATCATTGGTGGCGGTGCTCAGTTATCAGAGCTCAAGACCTTAGCTGCCCAGCTCAAGATTGAGAAGCGTATTCACTTCCTCGGCGAGTTGGCCGATCACGAGGTAGTTGAAGAACTTGGGCGTAGCTCAGCATTCGTAATGCCTTCAACCCAGGAACTACTCTCGATGGCTACGTTGGAAGCGATGGCAGCCGGCAGACCAGTTATTGCGGCCAGGGCGCTTGCCTTAGCTGACCTTGTCACCGATGGCAGTTCCGGTCTGCTCTTCCAACCTGATTCTGCAAATGACCTAGCTAAGAGCATCCAGAGCATGTTCAGCCAATCTCAATCAGCTTTCGTTGCAATGGCTAAAGCAGCAATGCAAACGGCCCTGACACATTCGATTGAGATCACCCTGGCAAAGTACCTTGAGCTCTACTTTGGGGAATCAGTCGAGCATTCTAAGAACATTCAGCCGCTACTCGGTTCAGTTCGGCTTGGAAGAGCCGCAAACGGCGTTATCGAGCGGTTGGATGGCGTGCGCGGACAGGTTCTGGAAACCTTCACGGATGCCCGTTTCACGATTTTGCGAAGCACCAGCACTGCTCGCAAAAAGATAAGCCGTTCGCTGTCTGAAGCGATCAGCCGAATACGCAAGGACGACTAGGCTAGTTACTTGTGACAAGGGGAGTTAGCTCAGCCGGTTAGAGCAGCGGACTCATAATCCGTCGGTCACGGGTTCAAGTCCCGTACTCCCTACATGTTGGAATTAAGACTTCCAAAAGCTGCAGACGAGGCAGTTTTGCGCTCGGCGTACGCCGAACTCGCGGGTGAAGGCCATGATGGCTTCCTGTTAGATGGATTTGATGACAATCCTCAGGACTTTTCAGGATGGCTAACTCGCGTATACGACCATTCTGAAGGGCTCAATATTCCTGAGGGCAAGGTTCCAGCAACATTCTTACTAGCAGTTGTTAGCGGGGAAGTTGTAGGTCGTATCTCAATCCGTCATCAGCTCAACGATTTCCTCATGAACTTTGGCGGACACATTGGTTACATGGTTCGTCCATCTCACCGCCGCAAGGGCTATGCAACCGAGATGCTAAGGCAGGCACAAGCCATCGCAAAATCGCTAGGCATCAATAGTGCGCTCGTCACATGCAATGACGACAATTTGGGATCAATCACTGTTATTGAGTCGCAGGGCGGTGTGCTAGAAAATATCGTTGATGAGAACGGCCGGGCATTACGACGCTACTGGATAACTCTTTAGTCGTGGATCTTTAGTTCGAGCTTGCGAACGCTTGGCACCAAGAGGGCGCCAACGACTGCAAGGAACGAAATGCCGGCTGCCCAAAGCAATGTGGTTGGAACACCGAATACCAGCGCTAGAGGACCGGCCACCAGCATTCCAAGCGGTCCTATCAGGAACGAACCGAAGGTGTCGTAGGAGTTCACACGCGAGAGTTTGTCTTCCGGAACGTTTTGTTGCACAACGGTTGCCCACATTACGTAGAAAACATCCTGGGCGAGCCCCATCGCTACCGCCGCTAGGAAAACGATCCAAATCGGTGCGCCAAGTGCATAGGCAACGAGGAATAGGGGCAGCGCCAGAATTAGAACCATGACGATGGTTAACGGGTGTTTTGGACGCATCTTGTTTGCCACGATGGTTCCAAGCAGGAATCCGATGCTCATTGCGCCTAGAAGAAGCGACCAAACAGCAGGGCCATTGCCGTAGACCTCCGCTGCCTGTAACGCACCTAAAACGGCCCACAGACCTTCTGCGGCGGCATTGATGAATGCAAATGCTACAACGATGGCAACTAGCCATGAACGGCTCTTGAACTCTACCCAACCGAGCTTCAGTTCTTTTAGGAAACTGATGGATTCGCCGTCCGTAACCTGTCCTGGCTGTGGGAGCTTTCGAAGCGGATAAACCAAAGCACCAGCGATGAAGAAAGTAACTGCATCTACGGCAAGTGCGTAACCAGGACCGAGGGTGGCAACCACAATTCCACCGCTTACGGTACCGAGCATGAAGGCGATGTTTGACCCGAAGCCAAGCGCAGCGTTCGCGCCTTGGCGCTTTTCTTCAGGGACGATGATCGGGATCATTCCCGAGAACGCTGGATACCAAATACCGTTTAGAAGTCCAGCCAGCAGTCCGACTACAACGAGCAGCCAAATGCTTGGCCAGCCGAGGATGAAGGAGATGCCGATCACCATGATCAAGACGCTGAGTAGCATGTCGCCCAAGCCCATTACTCTGGCCCTACCGTATTTGTCGGCCAAGGTGCCACCGACAAATAGCAGCAGCAAGATAGGTAGTGTTCTAGCGAACTGGACTAGCGAGAGCGATGCGGCGTCGGCACCGGCGATGCCAAGCACACCGAATGCCAAGGCAACGGGGGAGATGCCGTTTCCGAAGTTTGAGATTGTTCTAGCCAGAAACAGCTGGTAGAAGTGCGGAACTGATCTAAGTTCACGAAGGGTCTTGAGCACGATTATTTGCCGAGTTTCTCGAAGTAGCAGTTCGGGCAAAGCGACTCATAGGTGACCTTGTCTCCATCGATCGCAACCTGGTCGCCGTCGAAAATGAACTTGCCGTTCTGAAGACGTGCATTGAACATGGCCTTCTTGCCACAGCGGCAGATGGTCTTTAGCTCTTCTAGGCTGTGCGCAATCTCGAGTAGGCGAATACTGCCGGGGAAGCCGTTGGTCTTGAAGTCGGTCCTGATGCCGTAGGCGAGCACTGGCACGTTATCCAGGACCGCAATCTCCATAGCCTGGTCGACCTGGGCGCGAGTTAGGAACTGTGATTCGTCGATTAGTAGGCAGTCCACCTTATTTTTGGCAGAGAAGGATGCAACAAGCTCTCGCAGGTTATCGTTGGGCAGGATAAGAAAGTCCACATCACGGACAACACCGAGACGGGAGACGATGTTTCGATCGCCCTTGGTATCAACAGCCGGCTTTGCGATGAGAACGTTTTGACCACGCTCTTCGTAGTTGTAGGCAACCTGCAGTAGGGCAGTGCTCTTGCCACTGTTCATTGCTCCGTGGCGGAAGTACAGCTTGCTCATACTATCTCTTTACTCAAAAAGTAGAGGCGCCCAAGACTAATCCTGAGCGCCTCTTCAAGGTTTACTTAGTGCAGTTCACCGTGGTGGCGAGCGGCTTCGATTTCGCTAGCGCTTACCGGGCTCACGCGATCCTCGAAGAACCAAGATGAGAGCGCGGCACGAATGCGCGAACGGACGGTGATTACACCCTTGGCGTTTGGGCGAGCCAGGGTAGGAGCGTACTCCTTGAAATCGGTCAGCTTCCAAACCTGGTACTTGTCTGCAGGCTCGTGAACTTCAACATACTCACCGTGAGGTAGGCGAATGATGCGTCCACTCTCGTGGCCGTGAAGAACGATCTCTCGATCCTTGCGCTGCAGGCTTAGGCATAGGCGCTTCGTAATGATGTAAGCCAGAACTGGGCCAACAAACAGGAAGATCTGCATGAAGGTCAGCACGTGGTTTAGCGACATTTTGAAGTTAGTTGCGATTAGGTCGGTACCTGCACCAGCCCATAGAACCGCATAGAAGGTCACACCAGCTGCACCGATTGCGGTACGGGTTGGAGCGTTACGCGGACGGTCAAGAACGTGGTGTTCACGCTTGTCGCCGGTGATCCATCCTTCAACGAATGGGTAAACAGCAACGACAGCTAGGAAGCCAACGCCCACGATCATTGGAAGCAGGATGTTCCACGATAGGGTCGCGCCGCCAACTACGACTTCGATGTTGCTAGGGGCTAGACGTAGTGCACCGTCAAGGAAGCCGATATACCAGTCAGGCTGAGTACCAGCCGAAACTGGCGATGGGTCGTAACCACCATAGTTCCAAACCGGGTTGATGGTAACTAGCGAAGCGGTAAGCATGATTACGCCGAAGACGATGAAGAAGAATCCACCAGCCTTAGCCACGTAAACAGGCATTAGAGGGTAACCAACAACGTTGGTGTCCTTCTTGCCGCCACCTGAGTAGTGGGTGTGCTTGTGGATGACCACCATGAATAGGTGAACAGCTAGGAACACGATGATCAGTGCAGGCACGATCATGATGTGGAGGCTGTAAAGGCGAGGGATGATCTGGTCACCAGGGAATTCGCCACCGAACAGTAGGGAAGAGGTGTAAGCACCGATCCAAGGAAGGCCCTTGATCATTCCGTCGATGATACGAAGACCGTTACCCGAAAGTAGGTCATCTGGTAGCGAGTAACCGGTGAATCCACCAGCCATACCAAGTACGAAAAGTGCGAAACCAACTACCCAGTTGATCTCACGAGGCTTACGGAATGCACCGGTGAAGAATACGCGGAGCATGTGAAGGCCAGCTGCGGCTACGAAGAGCAGTGCCGACCAGTGGTGAACCTGACGCATTAGGAGACCACCGCGAACTTCGAACGAAATGTCCAAGGTCGAAGCGTATGCAACCGACATGTGCGCACCCTTAAGTGGGCCGTAAACGCCGTCGTAGACAACTTCGGTCATCGATGGGTTGAAGAAGAAGGTCAGGAAGGTTCCCGAAAGTAGAAGCACTAGGAAGCTGTACAGAGCAACTTCACCAAGCATGAACGACCAGTGGTCAGGGAAGATCTTGCGACCGAATTCCTTTAGGATTCCAGCTACACCAACGCGCTCGTCGAGGTAGTTAGCGGTTCCGGCTAGGAATCCACCCTTTTTCTTTGCGGTGTTTGCGGTGCTCATGCCTTACGCTCCCAGAAGCTTGGTCCTACAGGTTCTTCGAAGTCACCAGGTGCTACTAGGTAGCCCTCAGCGTCAACTTCGATCTTTAGCTGTGGAAGTGGACGGCTAGCCGGTCCAAATACCACTGCACAGTCATTAGCCAGGTCGAAGGTCGACTGGTGACATGGGCAAAGCAGGTGGTGGGTGTGCTGCTCGTAAAGCGCAACAGGGCAACCAACGTGAGTGCAAATCTTGGAGTAGGCAACGATACCCTCGTAGCCCCAGTCACGCTGCTTCTGTGTCTTGATCTCCGAAGGGTCGAGGCGAACTAGCAGCACTGCCGCCTTTGCCTTCTCGTTCAGCATGTGAGGAGCCTCTAGCTTCTCTAGGCCTTCAGGGATTACGTGGAAAACCGAACCGATTTGAACGTCTGCAGCCTTGATTGGGGTGCCGTCAGGGTCGCGAGCTAGGCGCTTCTTACCTTCGCCCCACATGGTGTGACGTAGCGAGTCCTTAGGGTTTGGTCCAAGGTCGGTGAACAGCACGATTGCTGGGATAGGGAATAGGGCAAGTGCTCCGTAGAGAGTGCGGCGAATCAGCTTGCGACGTGAGAATCCAGATTCCTGGTCGGCAAGCTGAATGATTTCGACCGCGCGAGCACGAACCTCTTCGCTTCCGCGAGTCTGGTGACGCTCCTCAGATACTTCTGCATCCGGCATCAGAGTCTTGGCCCAGTGCACCGCACCGATACCAATACCGAACAGGCCAAGAGTGATTCCTAGGCCTAAGAACAGAGTGTTTAGACGTAGGCTGCCAGCGTTTGCCTCATCGAATGGGAAAGCGTAGTAAGCCCAGATCGAGAACACGCTGCCAACGATAGAAACTAAGAAGAGTGCCGCAACCTGACGGACAGCAGCCTTTTCGTGCTTCGGGCTCTTGTCAGTCATACGAACGCGGTGAGGTTCGATTCCTGGGTCTCCAGCCTTATCAGCAGTGATAACGGCCAAACCGGTTTCGTACTCGTGCTCTTCGGTGCTGTGCACCTCGAGATCCTTTGAGTTCTTAGCCACTTGGGGTTCCTTATCCTTTGGTTAGTTCGACTTGGCGCCGAGCCAGATGGTGATCAGTACGATGCCGCCCAGCATGCCAATCCAAACGAACAGTCCTTCGACGACTGGACCTAGGTTGCCAAGCTCATCTCCACCAACTGATGGGTTGTCTTGAACGTACTGAATGTAGGTGATGATATCGGTCTTGTCTTCAACCGAAAGGTTCGTGTTCGAGAACACAGGCATGTTCTGAGGACCGGTAACCATAGCTTCGTAGATGTGCTTCGCCGAGCTGTTACGTAGCGAAGGAGCATACTTACCCTGAGTCAGTGCACCACCGGCACCTACGGCGTTGTGGCACATTGCACAGTTGATACGGAACAGCTCTCCACCGTGGGTTAGGTCACCCTTCTGGGAAAGGTAGGCCTCGGTTGGAACTTCTGGTCCAGGGGCCAGCGATGCAACGTATGCCGCCATCGCGTCAATGTCTTCCTGCTTGAACTGAACAGGCTTTACCTCTGCTTGAGGGCCGGAAGCCTGCATAGGCATACGACCCGAGCCAACCTGGAAGTCAACAGCGGCTGCGCCAACACCGATAAGGGTAGGAGCGTTCGCAGTACCCTCGGCGTTCTTACCGTGGCAGCTGGCACAGTTGGCAAGGAATAGCTTCTTGCCCTGGTCAATGGTTGCCTGGTCTGCGGTAGAACTGGTGGTCTCGGTAACCGCAGCGGTTGCAACAGCGTAGCCGCCACCGCTAATTAGGAGACCTGCAAGAACTACGAGCGCAGCTGCGAATGGGCTACGGCGTGAGAACTTCTTAGTTTTTGCCATCTTTGGATCTCTTTCGGGTTACTTCAGGACGTAGATGATTAGGAACAGACCGATCCAGACCACGTCAACGAAGTGCCAGTAGTAAGACACAACAATTGAGCTGGTGGCCTCGGCGTGACCGAACTTGCGTGACGCAAAGGTTCTAGCGACCACTAGAAGCATTGCAATCAGACCACCGGTTACGTGTAGAGCGTGGAATCCAGTGGTTAGGTAGAAGGCACTCGCGTACGAGTTGGAGTCGAATGCCACGTTCTCGCTGATTAGGGTTGCGTACTCCCACACCTGACCGGAAACGAAGATCGCACCTAGTACGTATGAGACCAAGAACCACTCAACCATGCCCCACTTGAAAGGGGAGAGGCCAGTTGCGCGTGGCTGCATGCGCTCTGCAGCGAAGACACCGAACTGAGCGGTGAACGACGAGGCAACCAGGATCAGGGTGTTGGTCAGGGCGAATGGGACATTCAGTTTCGCAGTTTCGGCTGCCCAAAGTTCTGGAGAAGCGGTGCGAAGGCTGAAGTACATGGCGAATAGGGCGGCGAAGAACATAACTTCACTGCCTAGCCAGACGATTGTGCCCACAGAAACAGGAGACGGGCGATTGATTTGCTTTGAACTAGCTGTGGTCGCAGACATATCTAAATCATAACCCTCAGGCAATACTCAGGGTGGCATTTTTGGTAGGTTTTGTGCACCAATTCACGATTAATATGGTTTCCATGACCTTAGCCACCAACTGGCCTGCAATTTTGGGCAAACTCCTTCGCAAAGACGAGCTGGAGCGCGCCGAAGCTGACTGGGCAATGACTCAGATCATGGCAGGCGATGCAAGTGAGGCTCAGGTCGGTGCTTTCATGCTGGCACGGCGCTCAAAGGGCGAAACTCCAACGGAACTTGCCGGCTTGGTCGACGTTATGCTCAGAAACGCAGTCATCCTGGACACCGGAAACGACGCCGTTGACATCGTCGGCACCGGGGGAGACATGGTGGGGACTGTAAACATCTCGTCGATGGCCGCCATCCTGACTTCGGCCGCCGGTGTTCCGGTTATGAAACACGGTTCTCGATCAGCCAGCGGCAAAACTGGTTCGTCCGAGATGCTTGAAGTATTGGGGATTCGTCTAGATCTCTCACCCGAACGTGTATCCGATGTGTTTAGGGAAGTGGGCATTACCTTCTTCTTTGCCCCGGTATTTCACCCAGCGATGCGTTATGTTGCTCCAATTCGACGCGAACTGGGCATTCCCACGACATTCAACTTCCTGGGACCTTTGGCTAACCCAGCCCAACCAATTGCCACGTCACTTGGCGTCGCGGATGCCTCTGTAGCTCCGCTGATGGCAACCGAAATGGCTGCCCGTGGGCGTTCGGCGTTGGTTTTTAGAGGTTCAGATGGCCTCGATGAGCTAACAACCACCGGAATTAGCCGTATTTGGCAGGTTTCTGGGGGAGAAGTAGTGGAATCGGAGTTCAACCCCGCCTCGCTGGGCATCTCCAAAGCATCCCTGGAGCAGTTAATCGGTGGCGATCCTCAGCACAACGCTCACGTGGCTAAATCTCTTTTTGAGAATCCATCCGCAGGTCCGATTTCGGACATCGTGAAATTGAACGCGGCAGCCGGTCTGGTTGCTTATGAACTTGCTAACGATTCGTCGAAAGTTTCGGCAGATCTAGATTCGCGATTCGCTGATGCGTACCAAAAGGTCACGGTGACCCTTGAGAGCGGCGCGGCAGCCGAGAAACTCTCACAGTGGATGGCGGCGACGCAGGCATAGGGAATAGGCGCCTAACTGAGTACCAAAACGTTACTTGACATAATGTACATTATCAGCGTTTATTGCGAGGCTTCACCGGGACACCAAAGAGCCGCATAGACGTCTGCATAAGGTAACCAATACAAACTGCAAAGATAAGCGTGCCTTCACGCGCCTGGCCTCCCATGAGAACGCCAATCACCAAAACGGTAACCTCAAACATCGTTCTGACGATCCAAAATGGCCAGCCCAGAACTTCAGCCGTTCCAACCATGATGCCGTCGCGCGGACCCTTACCAAAGTTGCTGCTGATGTACATTCCGGTCGCCGTAGCCACAATGAGCATTCCCAGGACGAACGACGCCAGCTGCCAGACGTAGCCGGAAAGCTCTGGTAGGAACGGTGTCCAGAAATCGCACCAAATACCAATCAAAAGACCATTCAGAACGGTTCCCAGCCCGTATTTTTGCTTTAGCGGTAACCAGCAGATCAAAACGATCGCACTAACGGTTACCGTGGCCCAGCCGAAGCTCATACCGGTCTGCTCAGATATTCCCTGCGCGAAAACGTCCCAAGGTGGTACACCGATCGACGCGTGAACCAGCAAAGCCAAACCAAGTCCGTAAATGAACAACCCGAAATTCAACGTGAACAAACGCCAAAGGACTGAACGGCTAGATTGGTTAGACATAAGGTAAGCCTAGGTGAGGAGCATGGAATGTCCGGAAAGACCTACCTCTCCCCTGCCAAATTCCGGATTTTTGCCCATCGAGGCACCACCGAACTTGGAGCCGTAGAAAACACCATCCAGGCCTTCAAGGACGCTGTTGCAAGTGGAGCTGATTACGTTGAGACCGATGTACAGGCCACCAAAGACGGTGAGGTTGTGGTTTTTCACGACTCAGACTTACGACGGATCCTGGGTATCAATAAACAAATCGCGGATGTAACCCTGAAAGAGCTTGAAACTCTCGCGGCGAGCCGAGAAATTGAAATCCCTAGGCTCGAGGTTGCACTGGTTGCTTTGCCGACAGCCAGGTTCAACATCGACATCAAGGCTCTGGCAGCCGCGGAAGAAACAGCCAGGTTGATTGAACGATTCGGCGCGAGCGATAGGGTCCTAGTTTCTTCGTTTGGCGCTGGGCGCCGATTAGCAGCGCTTGCAGCAATGCCAGGTGTTGCCACTTCGGCAGATTCGTCTCGAGTCATTTCTCTTCGACTTGGTTTGGCGCTTCGAAACAAGAAGCAGGTTGATCGTGCCCTTGACGGTCTAGACGCGGTTCAAATTCCCACGCATCTTGGGCCGATTCGTCTCGACAGCAGGAGCCTTATTGATGCCTGTCACGAACGCGGAGTTGAAGTTCACTATTGGACTATCAACGATCCGGGCGAAGCCAAACGATTGTGGTCGCTTGGTGCCGATGGAATTGTCACCGACCGCTGTAAACTTATGGTTATGGAACTAGCGGAATAAGCTAATTAGTTCCCAGGGTTTTAGTAGTCGAATTCAATCAGAAAGCGAATCAATGGCACAGCAGACAATGCGCGGAATGCGTCTCGGATCACAGTCACTGGAATCCGAAGCCGGTGTAGTGCTCGCAGAGCGTAACAACCACGTCTATCGTTGTGCCGACGGTCACGAAACCACCATGGTTTTCGCTGCAGAGGCTGAGCTTCCTTCGAGCTGGCAATGTAAAGTTTGCGGTCAGAACGCACTTCTAGTTGCCGCCGAGGGTGCAGTAGTTGCTGACGAGAGTGACGAGAAGTCCGCTAGAACCCACTGGGAGATGCTTCTTGAGCGTCGCACCATTGAGGAACTAGATGAGATTCTTCAGGAGCGACTAGAAGACATCCGTGCTCGTCGCGAAGCTGCTAAGGCTACTAACTAAAGTTTCGTTGTCGTTCTTCTCGAACGCAGAAACAACCAGATCCAAATAAGGCCAGTCGCTGCCGCTGCCGCCGGGTCAAACATCCAACCACCGAGCATCGCTAGGGTCTTTTGCTCTACTAATGGCAAGTCTGCTACCACATACTCAGGCACATAAGCCTTGGTCGATGCCACGACGTTGCCGTGAGGATCAATCATCGCCGATGGGCCAACGGTTGAAACATTCACCAGGGATCGACCGGTTTCTATTGCTCGCAGCCTAGCAATTGCTAACTGCTGAACGCTCTCATCGCTTTTTCCGAAGTCGGCATTATTGGTCTGAGCAACCAGAATCGTAGCGCCCTGATCTACCGCGTCGCGCGGGAGCTCGTCGATGGCTTCTTCAAAGCAAATCAGGATTCCAACCTTGGTGCCGGCTGTTTCGAAAATTGGATCAAGGGTTCCAAAGTTGTAGCCGCGGGTAATCATGCCAACCAGATCCGGGCTAAGTGCGTAAAAGAAATCGCGGTCGGGTACGTATTCACCAAATGGAACAGGACGCTTCTTGTCGTACTGGTCCACCTCTCCCCTACCGGGTTCGAATAGTTTTGAGCTGTTAAAGATCTCGACGTAGTCGTCGGTGTGCGTGATAGTACCGATGATTAGAGGCTTAGTGAGGTGTTCATTCACCAACTCGCTAAAGTAGGCTGCAACCTCTGGGTAGTCGTCGGGGTTTAAGTCGCTCGCATTCTCCGGCCACACCACTAGGTCGAACTTCTCCTTAGCCGCCAGCAATTTCTCGGTGACGTCTGCGTGGTTTTTGAGAATAGTGCCTGGGTCCTCATTAGCGAATAGACCGGCATTTGCATTGCCTTGAATGCCTGCAACTCTAAGGTTGCCAGCAGCGGCAACGGGAACAACGGATAGAGAGATAGGTACAGCCAAAGCTACGAGCCACGCAGCCAGAACCCGTGTGACGTTGAATCTGCTTCTAGCGACCAGCAACTTCTCGAATGTGTAGATCACTAGGAAGACGACGATGAATGTCAGGAGCCCGAAACTCCCTACTGAAACCCAGTGCGCCAACGGTGAATCGGCTTGTGACATACTCACGCGACTCCACGGGAACCCACCGTAAGGAAAGTGAGTCGTAACCCATTCCCGCCCGGTCCAAACGGTGGCAACGCTCACTGCCAAAAGGCCTGGGCTGAGTTTCACTCGTGTCAGCATCGACGTGATACCAGAGGCGATGGCGAAGAAGCTTGCCTCACAGGCTGCCAGTGCGATTAGCGGCTCTGGCCCTAGGTACTGGCTAATCCAATAAATCTGAGCGGTGAAATAGCTGAATCCACCAATGAACCCAATCCAAAGCGACGACCAAAATCCGATGTTTTTGACTGAAAGAAACAAACCAAGAAGCGATAGCAGGATGGCCGGCCAGAAGTTGAACGACGGATAGGCAAAGTATGCGACTAATCCGCTCAAAACCGCGAGACCTAATCTCTTAGGCATAGTAAGAGTAAGCAACGATACCTCGCTTCACCTGATCAATAGCCCTAGCGGCACTCACCGCAAGGCTTCCTTCCGAAACTCGCCCGATTTGTTCCAAGAGATCGACAACCTGCTTGCAAAGCCTAATGAAATCTCCAATAAGGAACCCGCCTTCGTAAAGAACGGAATTCAGTGAACCACCGTTGGTCCATCGATGCATGGCGTAGGACGCACTTGGATCGAGAGGGCTGATCAACTTTAGTCGATGACGCTTCAACGCCACATTTACCTCAAACAGTACGTCCTCGCTGGCTACCAGTAAGTCTCTGAAGTTACCCTTCGGTAGTCGCGGATAATCTTCATCGTCATCACGTCGTTGCTCGAAAACAAGTGCGGTGGTCAGCGCTGCAAGTGTTGCTGCATCCGCATTGTCCCAGGTTCCACGGCGGACCAACTCCGAAACCAGGAAGTCTCTATCGCCATAGATAGTCGCCAATTTCTCGCCGGCCTTCAAGACTTCAAGGTCGCCACCGTCATGTTCCTTAAGATAATCGAATTCGACCAGTACCGAACAAATGCGATCGAAAGTCTTTGCAACCTGATTGGTTCTCGATTCAATTTGATCGACGACAGAATCAATCTCTCTGCGCAGCTTCCAATAGCGTTCACCCCATCGAGAATGTTGTTCACGCTCAGGGCAGCGATTGCAAGGGTGACGCTTGACCTCGTTTTTGAGGCTGGCCAACTCTTTTTCCAGTTTGCTCCGACTCTCCGAACCGCGTAAGTCTCTACCTCGGTCTCCACGTGGCCTAGTTGCGGAAAGTTGCTTCTCGATATCGCTGATTTGTCTGCGCAATTCCGAGAAGGAGAAGAAATCGCCCAGGTGGCATTCCATGGCCTGCTCGTACCCAGAGACTGACACTTCTTTCTCACGAATTGTCCTCGCTAGGTGAACCACGGAACGGTCGGCCTGGAACTGTGCAAACGACGTCTCAAGAACCTGTCTAGAGCGCTCGCGACTGAAGGCGTTGACCAGATTCACAGCCATATTGAAAGTGGGTCGAAATGAACTGATTAGTGGGTAGGTGCGCTTCGAGGCAAGTCCAGCGACAGTTGCTGGTTCGAGGTTTCCACCCCACTGAATAACCGAGTGGCCTTCCGTGTCAATCCCGCGACGGCCAGCGCGACCAGTCAGCTGTGTGTATTCACCAGGAGTGATTTGAACGCGCCCTTCACCGTTGAACTTGTCCAGTCGGTCTAAAACGACCGTTCTGGCAGGCATGTTGATTCCGAGGGCTAACGTTTCAGTTGCGAAGACAACCTTCACCAGTTTTCTAAGGAACAACTCTTCAACGATTTCTTTGAAGACCGGAAGCATACCTGCGTGATGAGCTGCAACTCCAAGTTCCAGTGCCCTGCTCCAGTCATAGAAGCCAAGAGTTTCCAAGTCCTCTTCTTCGATGTCTGCGGTGCGCGCCTCGATGATTTCACGAATCTGAAAACGATCCTCTTTGGTGGTGAGGTTTAGGTTTGCGTGCTGGCACGCCTTTACCGCAGAGTCACAGGCCTTTCTGGAAAAGATGAAGAAGATTGCCGGTAGAAGGTTGGCATCCTGCAGAAGTTCAATGGTGTCGGGTTTGTCTAACTTCGGTAGCTTTGGTTCGTTGCGATATCCACCTCTGAATTTACCCGCTCGAGGGTTTCTCACCTGAGCGGTGCGCGTCTTGGCATGGTGCTTGTCTACCAATTCGGGGTTCACCGTTTGGTCTCTTGATTTGGCAGAGAACAAATCAAGCAGTTCATCTCCAAATAGAACGTGCTGAGTGAGCGGAACCGGGCGAATCTCGGAGACGATGATCTCGGTCTCACCTCGAACCTCTTGTAACCAGGCACCGAACTCTTCAGCGTTCGAGACTGTAGCGCTAAGTGAAACCAGCTTCACGTCTTTAGGTAGGTGAAGAATCACCTCTTCCCAGACTGCTCCCCTGGCTCGGTCAGCGAGGTAATGCACCTCGTCCATGATTACGAAGCCAAGGTTCATCAGATTCATGGAACCCGTGTAAATCATGTTGCGCAAGACCTCAGTGGTCATCACCACAATCGGAGCATCTGAATTGATGTTGTTGTC
>JACCDO011935714.1_pt1 | contig 19068 bp, 17 predicted proteins | sample 7446101 | NCBI WGS metagenome assembly JACCDO01 (sample SAMN15323440, study PRJNA562643) | freshwater metagenome | isolation source: river surface water | place: USA:Blue River Watershed | collected 2017-08-16 | reverse complement strand
TGTTCAGCGCGCGTTTTTTCATCTTCTTCCGCTTTCTTTTTCAGTCGTTGCGCTTTTATCTCCTCATAAGAAGGTTTTACTCCCGACAATACCCCATTACCCTCTTCCATGACTTCTTCCATGACAGGTTTTACTCCCGACGCCACCGCATCATTCGCGACTTCTAGGGGTGTTCCGCGGTCATTATTCACTTTGGTTACGATGCGTGTCATGATGTCAGAAATTCTATTTTTTAGAACCATATGTGACGGTAAATCCGTTTCAGACGTTCCGCGTTCTAAAATCTCTTTTATATTTACTTCAACGTTTATAAAGTTTTTGAATAATTCGCTGTCTAACAAGACGAAACCCAACACTTCTTCATCAGGTGTTAAATGTATGGCCCCTGTAATTAAACTGGCGAACGAATCATTCTTTAATGCAAATGTATAATAGTCTTGCTGTGATATTCCCACCACATCTATTATTTTATTATTTTGCAAAAGACTCGTGTTTGACGAGAATAAAAATGTGCCCAGAGAGAATCCTAATAAATAAGCAGCCAAAACATTATTCTTATGTAAAGCATCGTTTAAATAATTCGCCTCGAGAACATTGACCATTTTTTCCAATACGTTTATATATGTAAAATAGGTGTAGAAGAAGGGGTCGCTCTCGTATTTTGCACCCAATGTATAATAAAATGGCGACAATAACATATAAATAGGCATGAGCGGATGATAACCAAAAGTAAAGTCTTTTAATAAATCAGTACCGCCCATTTCATTTTCCACACCGCCCATTTCATTTTCCGCACCGCCCATTTCATTTTCCACACCGCCCATTTCATTTTCCGCACCGCTCATTTCATTTTCCGCACCACCTTTTTTAACAATATATTTTTCATATACATATTCCGCGGTCCACGATAGTCCCACAATGGTCGCACCAAGGAGCGGACTCACCGTTTCTAGATATACTGCTGTACCTACTGCTACGGCAGGTGCTACAAGTTCGGTCCCTTGTCGGATTAAACTCGCATTTATTTTTGCTTTTAACTCTTGTATATAGGGGTCTACGTCATAATTATAAGTTGCAGTGGTTTCGCCAGTGCTCGTTCTAACTTCACCAGTTCGCTCAGGTATGATTGTTTTATATTGTTGAATAATATTATTCATGTGAAAATAATCGAAACCATTCGTTAGTATACCTGTAAGCAATGACCAGGTGATTTGTTTGATACTAAGGTCGTTTACAACGGTTGCGTCATTTTTTCCGCTAGATGTTGTAAAGTAAGCATAACTTTTCCCTCCACTCTGAGCAACAACAACTTCGTTTTCAGTGTTATTTGAAAATTTGCCATCCTTTTTAATATTCGCAATTTCTTCATTGTCTTCGCTTAAAATGATATTGTCGGTAGAGTCCGAAATAATAATATTGTCACTCGCACTATTCGTGATGGAATGGTCCGCGTTTTTTTCCGTATTTAATATTATCGTAGCATCATTAATAAAATTTACAACACAATTGTATTTTGCGATATTGGGTGGAATTTTAAGCCTACCATCTCTGCCTCTGGAATACGAATCTGGCTGTGCATTAAAAATAGCATAAAAATTGTTTAACACATTTTTTAGAGAGTGTAAAGACTCCACCAATTTTGTTCTATTGGATAATGTTTGAATAAATGATAAAAACAAATATTTATCGTATTTTATTGTTTCATTTTGGTTTGTTGTATCTGAAATTTTAGTATTTTTCGTGGTGAATGATGTAATTCTACTCATTTTTTCACTTACTTTACTTAAAAAACTTTTAGGTTGTGTGGCTACCGAATCTCCATATTCGACCGTAAACCCATTTGCTAATCTATACATGTCCATTTTTTTAACATTAATATTTATCCAATTCGTAATGCTATTTATTAACGTAGTTATATCGGCATTGTTTTCATTTTCTGCAGAAAACAACCCAAATCTATCGCAAAGCCCCTTTATATTATTCAAATTTCTACTAAACGTATTTATTTTCTTATAAAATTCTTCTTTGCTTTCCTGTTGTTCCTCAAAACCTTTTGTCCACTGAATCGTGTCTTTATTATTTTTAATAAAATCTATTTCTTCTCTAACATTAATTAAATTTATTTCCACAAACATGAATCTCACTGCCTGTGAAAAAAGCTGTTGTATTTTTTCTTGAAGTGTATTAAAAAACTGGTCCACATTTTTATGAGCAAATGTAGGAAAGGATAATGAAGCCGATTCATTTATAAACGCATTAAAAGCTTCGACTTTCGATTCAAAAGCACCCTTTTCTAATTCCAATATACTACTTCGCGCCATCATATAATTTTCCGCAGTTACAATACGTTGTCTCAGGAATTCACCTTCATCGTGTTCAATCCAATTTTTTTTAATACCATCAAATAATATTTCTTCGATGCATTTTCCAGAACCAAAAAAGGCATGGTCCGCCATGTTTTTAAAAACATAAATCATGCCATGATAATCCATATAAATTACGTTTATGCCGTTGGATAATGCAAAAGCTACTGCAATTCTATCATGGGTAACTAAATAAACCGGACAATTTTCATGTAACGTAAAAGGTTTACTGCGGTCAGCATCCGGTAAAATTTGTGTATACGCGCGATTTTTTGCATCTAGACAAGCCAACGCTTGAAACCAATCACCCCCTCTTTTTTGCTGACATTTTGAATTAAAATTGAATATATCAGTAGGATTAAACAGTCGACTCATTAATTTTCTAAGATACGCAATTACGGTTGTAATACTATTTTCACCTTTACTATCCTCCACGGTATTCGTTAATGGTTTTTTGTCACCATTGTCATAGGTAATATTCAACGTGGTTATAAATTTTTCCGCTTTTTGATTCGTATAATTTTGTCGTATTGGTGACAACGTGAATTCATAGTTGGAGAAAAAATTGTTTAATGGGCTTGGTTCGTATTCATTAAATTTAGTATAAGATAAGGGTTCAGGGTCATTTTGAACATACGACCGTAATTCTACACCTGGGTTTTGTAAGATACCCCCCATACTTGTATTACCAAAAATACTTTTGTTATGCACATTCGGTTTTCCAGCAGGGTCATTCACCACTTCTGGAGTCATCAAGTAGTGTACGGTAAAATTAGCATTAGCACCTTCTTTTATTTTTTCTAGAAAATGATGTTGAGAAAAATCTACAATGATAGCAGCTTCATTTCCACTTCCACCTAAACTAGTGTTTTCTACAAATTTTTTGCCAAAATCGCTAGAAGGGGCATTATACTCCCCGTGTGACTTAATACAAAATTTAACCGCATTGTAGGTAAAATATGTTTGACTCTTATCGAATGTTATTTCCAACAATGAACCATCTGTTCTGGCGCTCGTAACGTCCATTACTTTATTCTGCCAGTTTTCAATGTTACTAAAAACACTATTTAAAGCAATATCTTCTGAAATTTTGTGACCAGGTCTAGTGGAGAAATAAGGTATACCCTGATTAAATTTACCTAATAATGCGGAAGATTTTTTGGAAAATTCATTGGACAACACTTCGCCCAAATCATGCTCTGCGTCGGCCAGTGCTAAGTTCGCTATATGATTTTGATAATTTTTACTAGCTTTCTTATCACAAGATATAGAAGCGGAATATTTGTTTGGCCCTTTTTTTCCTAATAAACCTTTTGACATATATGTATGATATATAATTCACATAAAATAAATTCAAATTATCTCCATAAAAAAAATATGTATGCCTTTTTCACATACGGCGCGTACATCTACATATTCACTGGTAAATCATCTCTAATAAAATAGGATTCACCGTTTTTCTTCCATTGCACAACCATTGTAATAATTTCCACCCCTCCAGCAACCGCTTCCTGAAATGCTTGTCTATATTGAGGGTCGATAATAGATGGTTGAAAACTTTCTACATCTGTTCGTTGTATGACATAACACATAATACAACGAGTTTTTGACTCTTTTTTCACTAAAGTAAGTTCGTGCAAGTGCTTCAATGCGCGCGGACTCACTGTCTCGGTGCTTTTTTTTCGGTACCCGTCCGGGAAATAGGCGACCTTTGAATTTTGCGCTCGATCATCATAACATTTATGTTTGCGGTCTTTCGCGGTAATATCTTCGTAGTCGGCCAGAGGAACATTTTTGACCTCCATGAGGAAAGGGACACCATTACAGTCAATGCCGCTAAAGTCGAAACGAGAATCAACTTTACCTTCTACGAAAATAGTGGTCTCTCTTTTGTATCGCTGCACATTTAGGAGGCGTGATAATAAATTATTTTTTAGAGCGGTTTCGGTCAAATCTTCTGCTAATTTAGGATGTATTCCTACGATGATTTCGTTTCCTCGCTCTTTTATAACGGATAAATACACTCTATATTCACATTTTCTTTTTTCTTGTGTTTTTTCTTGTGTTTTTTCTTGTGTTTCTTCTCTTTTTTCCTCTGTTTTTTTTTGTTTTTGTGTAGATACAACTGGAGCCATCAAAATAGATGCACCTACATCAGCCAATCCGCAGCAACCTAAAGAAGCAGTATGCCCTAGAATCGAGACGGTGGAACCAATCGGAATAATATCCGCCACATAAGGGGTTTTAATGAATTTAGAAGGTCGCTTCTCTACGGTTCCTTCAATCAAATTGTCGAGTGTAAGCAGTAACGTTGTCATTTGTATAATTTATTTTGTTGATGTATATCTTTAGTATATTTAGTATTTGAATCGTATTCGTAATCAATTTTAATTTTTATTTACATAACACAATAAAATATTTTATTATTATATAGATAATGTCGAGTGTAGTTGATTGTGAACAAAGATTTACAGAAGAAGTAAATGAAGCAGAGAACGTAGAGAAAGTAGAACAATTAGAAAAGGAGGAAGGTGAAGTGAAAGTAGAACAAGTAGAAACAAAGGAAGACGAAAAGAAGGTCCCACTATCATTTGTAGAAAAAATACTACAATTTTTGATAAAATATTTAGGATGTTCAAATAAACGCGCAGATGTCATCATTTCTGCCAATAAACCGGTAGAAATGGAAACTAATAAAAACGACGAATCTATTGCTGCTGCCATCTAGATAAAATTTATGATTTACTAAAATAACTCCTAATAAATCATAATACAATTACTGGTCAAAATTATATTTTTGAAAATCAAATTTAGAAAAGGCTTCTTTTTGCGCCTTACGTTGTTTCTCTCTCTTTGATTTCTCTAATACCGCAATTGCGGCGGACAATTCAGCCTCACTGACAACCCCGTCTTCATTCATATCAACTAACTTGTGTAAAACTCTATAACGATGAGGGACAACGCACAAGGGATGTTCTTCGTTGAACAAGTATTCAGATAAAATGGTAAATACGGCAGTTAAACCTAGAGCGGTATAAATATCACGAGTACCCATCCATGCCATCGCAAATACTAAGAGTTGTTTACTGACGGACCATTTCATATACTCTTCGGTTGATTTGCTAAATTGAATCGTAATAAATTTTGAGCCAACGTTCAGAAGAATCATAATTACGCCGGCAAAAAACTTGCTGTTATTTAAATACATGATATGATGATTCAAATATGAAACACTATTCGTTAAGGGGGTAAAAATAGATGTTTTTCCGCCAAATTGAAATGGCATGTTCTGATTGCCAGGACTTGTATTGACAGAATTTGTATTGTTACTTTGACTTACCTTATTTGTTTGATTATTGGACATTACTAAAATAACATATTATTATTTTTTTTACAATTTTATAGAATGCCAAATTTTCTAAACAAATTAGAAATGTTTGTGGATGCCTTATTGTAGAACCCTTCCCCTACGATACGTGTATTTCGAACAATGGGACGATAAAACGCGCGTATTTTTGGGGTAAAATGCTCTACACTTTGTAATGTATTAAAATACGCAAACCCAATAATAATGAGCCACATCAAACAAATATATAGCAATTGCTTCATATATATATTTGTTGGTAAATATTTTTACGCCAGAATTGTAATTTACTCCTTTACGCTATATCTAAAATGATGCATACGAGCTATTAAATGCTGATTTATCCGTTGGCTCTACATCATCGTCGTTTTGTTTGCGAGCGCTAGAGAAGACAGGTACTTCGCTGGAGCGTTTTCCTCTTAACATGGTACCTTCTCTATCAATTATATTAAACCCTTCACGACCAACAAAGCTTTCTTTTTCTGCTTTCTCTGCTTTAGGAGCTTTCTCTGCTTTAGGAGCTTTCTCGGCTTTCGGGTCTTTTTCCGCTTTAGGAGCTTTCTCGGCTTTCGGGTCTTTTTCCGCGCTAGTAAAACCTTCCATTAACCCTATACTACTATGATTAAACATAATGATAATAAACAAAACGGCAACAACTCCAAAAATTTTATGGATATAACTTATTCCTAAAATAAAAAGAATTAATAAAGCTCTTCCTAAAGCAGTATCTATTAAAAAATGAAAGACTCTGGACTGACTCAATAAAACAACCAGAAGCAAAGTAGCAACGGCCCCCATATTATGTTTACTAACCAACTTAAAGTTCATATATAAAATAGTCTTATATAATTTTTTTCCTATTTTTTTATTTTCAGACTCTTTTACAAATTATTATCTAAATTTTTAATAAGAGAATGTCTTTAGCAATGTTTGCAGCCCCATTTGATGAAAATATAGAATCATATAACAATCATTCAGATAATAATATAATAAATAAAAAACGACGCGCGCATAATAGAACACAAAAAATGCATACCAAAGAAAATTTCGACACAAATAAAGTGAATTCTGTTTTAGAAAAAATTCACAACAATTTAGACAATGACGATGATGACGATAATGGCGCCTTTAATCCGCCACCAAAAGCCGAATCAGCAGGTGTTCAAAAAACCATCCCTAAAAAACCAGACCAAGAAAATATGATGAATATGACTTCCAATAATGACGTAATGTTTAGAACATTAGGAAGAGCGCCACAACCGAATTTTGAAGCTAGTGATAATTTGGATTTAAATGATTACAGCAATTATGGTGATGCTAAAACAAACGATGAATATTATAAACGTGTTATACCAGGATACGCCCCTCAAAAAAACATGGCGAATAAATCATATTATAACCAAGTGAACTATAACACCCTTGATACATCATCTAGCCCAGATATCCTATTACAGAAGTTAAATTATATGATAACACTTTTGGAAGACCAACAAGACGAGAGAACCAACAATGTAACAGAAGAAGTGGTTTTATATTCCTTTTTAGGAATTTTCATTATTTTTATTGCGGATTCCTTTGTGAGAGCAGGTAAATATGTCCGTTAACTAAAAAATTTATATTTATTCGGTGTAAAATAAATATAATATAAAAGGATTTAAACCAAAGTTATTATTATACTATAATAACTCGATGGTAAAATATATTATAGTGCATAATAAACACGAAGGTTGTTATGATTTTCAATATTTCGAAGATGAAACAGCCAAAATTCGTTTAACCTCTATAACCATAAATCCGCCCAAAATTTTTATGTTTAATAACAAAGACCAAGCGCAAGATTTTTTTGAAGAATATATAAATGATGTAGATAATTTAGATACCAGATGTAAAAAAGGTGAGGATGTGGAGCATATTGAATATTGCACATGTGGAATTATTGAAGTAGACGAAGAAGAAAACCCGGTCTTATTTTATAATAAAAGAAATCAAATATTTTTATTGGAGCATGGCCCAGAAATATTTGTTCCTCCACACGAGATAAAAGAGGATATGAAAACGTTGAATTTAACAAACCAATTGTTACGCAAATCAAGGAGATTAAATAAAGAACAGAGAAAAAAATACGCTGAATTAGGTAAATTTTGCCAGAAATGCGCAAACAGTGAAGATGATGAGCCAGAGAAAAGCGATAAAAGCGATGGTGGCGATAACCAAAAATAAATCCACCTTTGGGAAAGGTGGAGCCAAACCCCACTTTTAGAAACCAACGGTGCTTCGCTGAAAGTTGAGCAAAATCGCTTTTGATAAATTTTTCATTTGTAAACTAATTCGGTTATTACTTTGTTATACATTTTCTTTAATTTTTGAAAAATGAGTTTTGCTCCACTTATACTTTTAGAAAAAGTATAACAAAAAATTTGGCTCCACCTTTTCCAAAGGTGGTTTTGGCTCCACCTTTTCTAAAGGTGGATAAATACTTTGTTCGACTGAAAAGTTGGATAGCCAAAATTATAAAAAAAATATGCAGTAGGGCTTACAATCAACGGTTTCGTCCGCTCTTTTATATTATTTATAAAAATATAATTATCTGAAATGTCTTCAATGGCTGCAAAGCCAAAATAATTTTCAGCGGCAATTTTCCAAAAACTTATTTTGAATCCCTGTATAAAGATGTCATCATCCGTATTAGATATAGACGCATAACAACTCAACACTTCCATACCCTTTTCAACTTGCACACACGATTTTCTAAAAAAATACGCACAAATAATAGTATCATCCACGATAATCGTATAAATAAAAATATTTTTGGTCTTGATGAGTTCAATAATATTTGTGAGTTCCGTATGAATGACAATGTCAAATTTCTTACTATGTTCTCTTATAAAACTAAATAAAAAGTGGAAATTCTGCGCATTGATTTCCAGTAATTTATATTCGCCAGAAAGTTCAACGGGTTTTGTCCACGTAGTCACCGGAAACCCATACGTCGAATAAACACACAATGGTATAATTCCAGTCAATTCATCTTCTCTCTTAAATATGGAAACCACGATGTCTTTATTTACGTGTCGTTGATTGTAGTGATGTGTTTGTATTAATTGGGGTGCAATACGTTTCTTCCTATGAAACTTGTCCACACATAAATAATCTACATAATAAGCACAAAATTTCGCTTCTTTATCACCATTATTGATTACCACATATACAGGTCTACTGGTCATCGCCCCTACCACCTTTTTCTCGGTAACGCTAGTGCCTTTTTTTAAGTCCATGAGTATATTGTCTTCATTATAAAAAGAAACAAACGTTTTATCATTATGTCCTGTTAAATAGGGAACAATGTTTTCGGACAGCGGTGAAAAAATATTGTCGTTGTTTTGTAAATAATGGTTTCGAATTAAACTTACGAACCGCTGTATTTGAAATGACGTAAGCTCGGCGAATACAATGGTTTCTATATTTTTAAAATTGGTGTATTTGTTTTTTTCAGGCAAATAATCGTTTATGATGCCAGGTGATTTTAACATATAACCGAAATCGTAAATGTGAAATACTGGTTGCATGACCCAAAACCCGTATTTACATTTAATATAAATATAAATGATGAATATGATAAGTACTCCGAAAAATAATATGTATGATAGATGTTCTAACATATCATACCTATTGGTTTTAATTTGCCCTGCTAAACTCATTGTTTTTATGGAAAATAATTCGTAATCATTCGTGTTTACAGTAATATCTTTTTACACTGTTTTCGAAAATTTTGACCGCTTCTTTTTTATTCATGAATTGACCGATGTCTACTTTTTTACCCTCCAAATCCTTATAATGCGTAAAGAAATATTTGATTTTCTCTTTTGTATATGAGTTGATATCACTTATATCATTATATAATGAATACGTGGGGTCGACCTTTTTTGCTGGACACATGATTAGTTTGGGGTCATCGCCTTTGTCATCGTGCGTTTCTAAACAACCCAACATTTTACAATTGATATAACATCCAGGAACTAATTCATCGTCCATGATAACCACCACGTCAATAGGGTCACCATCCGCGCTTAACGTATTGGGAATAAAACCATAATTGAATATATATTTGAATGGGGTATGTAAAACTCTATCGCAAATGAGCGCTTTTTTCTCTTTATCATATTCGTATTTGATATGGCTGTTTTTTGAAATTTCAATAAAAACGTCGCTGGTAAACTCAGGTTCAGACCCCGCTGCCACCATAGACGCGCCTACTTTTAAAAATACACTCGACGGTAATTCTTCCATGAATATACAATAATGTAGTCATTTGTTTATGTCTTTTGTTTTCTTTTTATTTATTGTCTTTTGCTCCACTGTTTCTAAAAGTGGATTTATTGTCTTTTGCTCCGCAACGGCTTAAGCTTCGCGGAAGTCCCTTTGGACTGTTTCTAAAAGTGGATTTATTGTCTTTTGCTCCACTTTTTCTAAAAGTGGATTTATTGTCTTTTGCTCCACTTTTTCTAAAAGTGGAAAAAATCTAGGCATAATATATGAGTTCGGTATTTGCCACCAAACAAAATAAAAAAGCCAACGAAAACCAACATGATACTATGAATGAAGAAGACGAAGACTATAATGTAGACCGTTTTCTAATCCCCTTCGCAATAAAAAATAAAGAACATATGGTGAATGCGATTCAAATAAACGTAAATGATACCAATGAAAAATTCACGCCACACTATAACCCAAGTATACACCAAGTATTATCGTATATAGAAGAATACTGTAATATTTTGCAACAAAACGGAAAACAATGTTTGAACCAACAACAAATCAAACAAAAAGTTGAAAGCTTTTTTGAAGATGATGAGAACTGGGCTTTAGCAAATAGTAAATCCAGAGATGTCATATTGAAAAAAATACTAAGCGCTAAACAATTTCAAGAATTCAAACACCATAACATGATTGATTTTGAAGCAGTAGATGGAGGCTCAAGAAGAAGTCGCAAGACCAGTCGAAAGACCAGACGAAGGACCAGAAAAGGAAGTAAAAAGAGTCGAAAGACCACCAGAAAAACTAAAATCCCCACAAGACGTCTCATGTAATCAATTATGATGGTTTCACAAAAATATACAAGTATTGATGTTCATATGCACATTTCACTAAATCAATTTTGCCCTGTAAAATAAAACCGCAATCTTGCGCATACTCACAAATGGCGCTAGTATCCTCCATATATAATGTTTGTTGTTGTTTACGCACACGACCATCATTGAACTTGAATTTTTCATCAAAAGTAGCCATATCATTCTCCTTATCTAAATTAAAATTTGCCGAATAAACAAAATCGTTAAAGGTTATTTTTGTTTGGGTGATTCGTTCCTTCGCGTACTTTTGTGGAGAGACTACATATAAAGGATTTCCTGGAGGCAATATAGGGTCAAAACTCTCGCGGTCCACCAAATGAACAATTAAAAATCCTCCAGGCATTAACCACTCCATACAATTATCGAAAAAATGGCGCTTATCTTTGAAATAATAAATGGTAAAATACATGCAGAGAATATGCGTCAACGAATTCAATTTAAATAGACGATTATCCATAGCGTCGCCCACTTGAAACGACGCGTTAGGATGTTCTTCTTTGGCCTTTTGAATCATGGCCGGCGATATATCAATACCGATCACTTTTAAATTTTTAGCGGATAAATTCGCCACATGATGTCCCGTGCCACAACCAATATCGGCAATGACACTGGTTTCAGATGGACTACTGCTATTTAAAATCGTTCCCACTTCATAATCATTTTTGATGCTATTGTAAACCAAATAATCGTAAATATTTGCATAAAACTCATCATACATGGCAATTCCTTCTTTATACGAAATTTTATCCGTCGTATTTATCATACCCTCCTTCACTGGATTCACGTATTTAAAAAATACAATTATGGTTAATAATATGGCAGTGAAAACCAATATTTTCCCAAAGCTCGACAATTTGTTATAAAAATGAGTCATTGATTTAAGTAATTTCATCTATCTATATGTAATATTGTTATTTTTTTTGTATAAATTTTTATTATATGAGTGAATCCGAAATAAATGATATAAGAAATGCTGGCGAATTTAAAGGTATTTCCTTTTCCAAATTTAAAAAAACGGACGTAAAAAAAGAATTGCTAAATAGTTTAATAAATTCAAAAATAGAACCAGCGTGTTATTGGAGTGCGGAGTTGATATGTGCTGGACACTATGGCGATTTATGGGAAACCATCTTGTTTTTTTACACCAAACATATTCATTTAGGAAACCCTAAAATAGCGGCTTATTTAGAATTACGAATCAAACATTTTAAGGATATTGTGAATAATGGATATTCCGATAATGAATTGCGCATGAGGAATAATGAAAAAATACGACGTTTATTTTGCGAAATCATGTGTGTTTTATGTGATGCGAAACGTAAGCACAGTTTCGACATTATTAAAATCAAATTAGCGGATTTTGATATGACACAAATGAGAGATAAATTTAAGGCAGCTAGCAATACGTATGCACAATCTATATTTTTGTCCGAAGACCCCAAGGAATTATTTCCTGCGGTAAATGAAATTGCCTTTAATATTTCAGAAGAAAGCAAAAACGCCATGAATGCTTGTTATTGGTTAGAATGGATTATGGAATTTGAAACCATATGTAAAAATAAGAAGGAAAAGATTTTGTGCGAACGAAGAACCTTTGCCCACGTCGACACCAAGTTACAAAAGGATATTATTTGGATTGTATGGGATTTGTTCTTATGCGAAGCTAAAAAACGGTCCAAATTTGTACAAAAAACAATGGAATCATTATTAACATTATTCAGCTTGAAATATTCGAGTGGTTGTCAAAAGAAAAGGCGAAATATATTGTATTTTGCGATTGCGTTATTATGTGAAAATATTACCAATAGCGAGGAAATCATTCGACCGTCACAACAAGAAATATTGGCGAATATTTTAAAAAAAATCGATTTAGTGTATAAGCAAATTAAGAAAAACGAAGTGTCTCCAGGAACCGAATACTTATTTAAGGATGTGAAGGCGTTTAATTTGGAGAAAACGATTGAAAAATTGGAAACACTCAACACGTTTGGAGAAAATTTTATTCCGCGTATATAGTGTGACATCATATTCTTTACACCTTTTCTGATGCAAAACGCTGATGGTATAATGTATATATAGTAAAACAGTATAGATATATTTGTATATAATAAATAAATGAACGTTAAAACATCATTATCAATAATAGGTTGTACTAGTTGGTCTGGATTAGGATTTATTCGTGGAATAAATTCTTATAAATATAATTACAATAAATATGAACAGAAAAAAATTTATCTATATCTAGATTCAGTATTTTATGGATTTTGTGGAGTACTATTATATGCTAATCCATTATTTCTACCAATTACATTATATAAAGAAATTTATCGATTAGAGGTCAATTTAAGAAATTTAGAAAACGAAAAAAAAACTGATAATTATAATAATTTATTCTTGTGATTTATATTGTAAAATTGTAAAAACTCCGAATTTTGAAATACACAAAATTTTTACCTAGTTATATATATATGTCAAAGACACATAAAAGACCACGAGAGAATAAGGGAAGAGGCACTCGAAGAATGTTTTCTTCCAATAGTTCTTCTTTATCCGCCTTCCAAAAAGAGATTACGGTAGTGTTTTTAGAAATGCTTTTAATGGTGAAATTATATCATTGGAAGACCACGAGTTACGCGACTCATAAGGCAACCGATGAATTATACACCAAAATAAATGCCAACATGGATAGTTTTGTGGAAGTGCTTTTAGGAAAATCTGGAGTAAGAACCGATTTAATGAGTCATAAACATATTCGATTGGTGGATTTAAGTTCAGCGGAGGCTTTAAAGAGAGAAATCGAAGGCTTTAAAGGGTATTTAGTGGGTTTAAATGATAATAAAGCCATGAAAAAAATGTCGAATACCGATTTGTTTAATATTCGTGATACCATTTTAGGGGATTTGAATCAATTCTTATATTTACTGTCCTTTAAATAAGTTGTATGCACGCATCTTTGTCTAACATTTCATAGAGTGTTCGGTGTATAATAAAAAATAATTATATATATTTTTATTATAATGGAAAATTCTAATTCTAATAGTTTAACCGATTCAATATTGCAACCCAGTCTATCTTCTAGTTCGCCTATACAATCCAGCGTTTCTTCGAGTGGGTCGTCTTTAGGAAGCGATGGAGGATTTTTTGACAATTTAAAAAATATTAATTTGACCACATGGTTACTGATTGTTTTAATTTTAGCATTTTTAGGGTTCAATATTTTTGTGTATTTAGCCAAAGGGACCCAAGATATTACCAACTTTTTTGCCCCTTTAATAGAAAAGATTTTCGGTACAACTGTAGCAGTCACCGGACAAGCCATAGATGTATCTGCAGAGGGCGCCAAGGCGGTAGTCAGTGGTACGGCATCCGCAGTGAATGCGGGACTTACCGCGGTCCAAGATATTACGCCAAATAGCGCACAGAGCAGCATGAAAAGTCAGCCTTTAACAGGAACAACAGGAACAACAGGAACAACAGGAACAACCGGAACACAAGGAAACGTGAATGCAACCAACTCTTTACATAATGCGTTAAATAATGCCCACCCATCAGAAGAAAACCAAGACTATTCGCCACATGAAGCCTCTAGTTCGAAAGCGGGTTGGTGCTTTATCGGTGAAGACCGAGGATATCGCAGTTGCGCTGAAGTAGGGGTAAATGACAAATGTATGTCAGGAGATATATTCCCGAGTCAAGAATTGTGTATCAATCCAAATCTAAGAGCATAAAAATAATAATATTGAATTATTATTTTTTTTATTTCAGAATAACCTATCGTTTATTGGTATGATGTTCTTGATACATCATCAGTAGCGCGTGCTGGTTGGCATTCGTTCCATAGACCATTGGCTAATGTGCGTAATCGCTCATAGTCAGATCTGGCAGTGTTGTAGGCATTGGATGCGGTAACCTTTGCGGCGTTAGCATCAGTCAAATCTGCTTGGTTTGTTACACTTGGGTCATCGTTGAATGCAGTTTGTGCGGTAACAACAGCGGCGTTTGCATTTGTTAAAGCAGTAGCAGCAGCCTCCTTGGTTGCCTTGGCAGCGATAGCTAATGTTCTGGCAGCCTGGAATTCTGCGACAATGGCGTCTTTATACGTGTCTAAGTCCCAGTAATTTTCTCCTACAAGGTTGGCAACGACTAAGAATTTGCGGTTAGGAATAGTGATAGCACCACTTGGTGGTGCATCAATGATACCGGTTTGATCTGGGTCCGCAACAACTTCCACAAGGAAAGCAAGCGAATCACCATTCACTAAAGGCATGTAGAACTCTGCACTGCTCAAATCTAGAATCGATTCTAGTGTGTCGGCATTAGGAACACGATGTAATGGTGTTAGACGACTTGAGTCAGCCTTTAAGATATGTCGTAAAAGTGTTCTAGCTGGGTTATCTAGGGTATCGGCCATGGATGGTAATCCCTGTAGATCACGTGCGCAGATACCATTCTTAATAGTCTCCATTCTATTTAAAATACTTGAACGTAAGCCTTCGCGAACATCGGCTTCATTGTTGAATAAATCAACACCCTTCCATGTATTAAATAAATATTGAGAAAGACCGTCTCTTAAGTAGTTATCAGGTAAACTCTTGAATCGCTCATCAGTGTGGCACATTGTTGAAATGCATTTCATGCGATCCATAAAGTTAATACCAAAAGGCTTATTTGTCTCGAAAACATCTGCATGATGGAAAAGAATATCATCAATTTCGTCATCACTGATATCATGACCATCTGAAACAAAACGGAAAAATGCTTGAGCAAGGGATAAACTCATATCAAATTCGATTTTATCATCAAAACTTGGGTAAAGTGTAATTTCACCACCAGCAATAGTGGCAAGGGCAGCATTTGCGGACAAGTCGAACTCGCGCAAGTAGAAGTCGATTGCAGGGTGACTCATATTATAATATACATTAATTTTATTTTTTTTACAAAAAAAATGATTTTCTAAATACTTTTCTAAATACTTTTCTAAATGCTTTTCTAAATACTTATTCGACTTCTGAATTATACGCCGAAACATCCGCCGAAACATCCGCCAAACAACAATCCTCCGTTTCTAAAGAAAGTTCTAAATCTATTTGTAACAATTTTTCGGGATCAAACTCTAAATTTTCTGGAATACCATACAATTCAAAATAACGCGCGTATCTAGGCTTAACACATGCCTTCATAGCATCTACTTTAATCTCTATAATTGTGGTAGTTTTTTGTAAATTTTTAATATATTCCTCCAATAATGTAGTGTCTTGTAATATTCTAGAATCTTCTTTCCATCTAGACGAATTGGTCACTAAATCATAATAATCGTATTTTTGTTCATACGAGACCCACAAAGTTTTCCAAATATCTTGGTAAATATCTAATATATCATAAAAACAACACGTAGGATCCATTGATTTTTTCAATTTTTCTAAATTCACATTATAGTCATTATAAGTGTCTAAATCTATACGCGTTTGTGTATTTAGATTCATACTATTATTATAATTGGTTAACCAAGTATTTATCTGCACAACCGTGTTGTCCTTAAATAATTTATTAAAGAAACTGCAGTCACATCCATCACTAGGAACTGGAGGAAGAACAACGCCGGGTGTTGCTTTAAAATACAAAAAGTTCGAAGACAGTGACTCATATGTATTTGGCAGTTCGGTCGAACCATATGGCCCGTCAACTTTGTTCGCCATTTTTGAAGGCAAAGATTCTTGATCGCGTGTTAACGATGTAATATGTATATTAAAATCATAATTATCAGTGAGCGCATTTCCCAGTAAATCTCGAACAAAATTTTTATCGATGGTCTGTAAATACAATTTATCACGTGTATTTTTTATATTTATATAAAATGTATTGTTTATGTAGACATTGAAACTAGAAATGGGCAAACAATCGCTCGTCACAACCGCCCAAGAAATTTCAATGATATCGTCGGTTTCATACACTAAAGAAATGACCGGAGGTTTTGGACGAACCGCACTAACGAACCCTTTATAACCTTGCGGCCACTTGTCTCCACTATTGTTCATCGTGTATCGTTGTCTTGGGAACCAAGATTGCACCTTCTTATTCCAATATAGTTCAATAGGTGCGCCAGGAACATCCGAGCAATACGACGGAGTATAAATATCGGCGGATGTCACGCTAGATTCAATAATTTCACCCGTGCAAGGATTGGTATAGGTTCCGCATACTAAATTGCCGCCGTCTTGTAAAGAGTTACTGGGACAATCAAACGGATTGGGAACGTTATATTGATATGGACCAGAAATATTATTGGGTGCGCCGACAATTTCATTAGGAAAAGGTATTTCGATAGAATTTACACGCAGCAATCCAGTCGTATTCGGATTGGTATAGGTTTGACTTTGGGTGGCATAGACCTTTTTTCGATTTGGTCCTAAACCATTGGCGATACGCGTGTATTTTTGTTGTTTGCTCATTGGGAAGCTATTTTTTTTATGTTGCAAAATATTACCCTTGTACAATAATTTTTCTTGATAATTTGCTTGTGCTAAAGAGACGGTTTGATTGGTCAAAGGAATATATGCAGTGTTTGAATTAGTCTGCAATAAATTATAGACACATGGATTTTGTACTCTAGACCATACTCTTGCAGGAATAGGTAGGTAATCAGCCATCTTATATATATAGTATTTTAATAATAATGAAAAAATAATACATAATTTTATTTACAATCTTCTAATACTGGTTATAGAGGTTTATGTAGACGGAGCACCTTGAATCGCCGGATTATAACTATCGCCACTGCCATAAAAGAACCACCGTAAAGACAAATAATCGAAAAAAGTATCACTTAATCCATTCGACCCAATCATTTTTAAATTAGGGCCTTTTTCTGCTAAATTTTGAATGGCTGCAGTACCCAAAGCATAATTGTAATACCATAAATTCGAAATATAACCATCAAAACCACCATTCATGGCCACATATACGTCGCCGTAATTTTGTTTAGGTAAACCCATTAGATTTATACTTCTCGCAATGGTGCCATTTATGTAGACATCTAATGTCGTATTTTGGCATCGAATAATGACATTTACCCATTTATTAATAGGAATGTTAGGAATGGTAATTTCTTCATTGATAACATCAAAGGTATTCATCATGACCACGAGAGTATTGGTATTGGGTGCAATATATAATCCAGGAGCATTGTTCGGATAAATTAAGCCGTTTTCTTGTAGGTCACTATTACCCTTACTAAAAATATGTTTGTAGGTAGAAGAACTATCCGAGCTATTCAAATTATTTATTAATATCCAGACCGACCAGGTGAATTCGACCCCTTTACTGGCATTTACGGACCTGTAAATAGTGACCGCACCATTGCCACTAGGATCCTGGGGGAAAATGATTTGCTGATTCGCTTCCACCATTCCATTTATCAGTTTTGGAGACTCATTTGGTTTAAAAAAATAAGCCATAATGGAAATACCTAGTCTGATGAATATGATGAAACAAAATATAACAAATAATAAAAATGCCAATTTTGCTACTAAACTATTTGATTCTAAAAATTCCCGAGTTCCAAAAGTTCCTTTATTTGTTGATGTTGAAAATGAATTAAATACGCCGTTATCACTCATTATATATATAGTAAATAAATAAGAAAATTTCAAAAGTAAAAATAAATAGTAAAGTAATAAGAGTCGATTACTATTTATTTTCTATACATTTCTTTTTACCTAGTCGATCTTCTTACCTAGTCGATTTTCTTACCTATTCGATTTTCTTATATAGATGCTTTTATATTGTCACAGTGCTCTGCGTCGTACCATTTTCAACTAAAGATAATTGGACCTGATATGTATTAAACATACTAGAAAACCCAGTAGAATAACCCTTCGAGTAAATATTCCAGGCTTCCTGTGGATTTATAGAATTAGGATAATACTCAAATTTAGAGGTCCACCCTTCAAAACCACCTAGAGGTGTGACATAAATATTCGCATTGTTATTAATACTCGCTACGCCAGGTAATAAACAAGTTCTAACTAATTTACCGTCAATATAAATATCCATAGACCTACCATAAACACTTACGACTAAATTGACCCATTTTTGAATAGGAACATTTGCTACAGAACATGTGTGAATGACTGTTTTTCCACCAGTAGTGGTGGGTTCTTGGTCGGCTCCAGGATAACATCCTAAAGAAACCGAAACATCATTTTCAACTGCG
>JACCDO010636257.1_pt1 | contig 19073 bp, 19 predicted proteins | sample 7446101 | NCBI WGS metagenome assembly JACCDO01 (sample SAMN15323440, study PRJNA562643) | freshwater metagenome | isolation source: river surface water | place: USA:Blue River Watershed | collected 2017-08-16 | reverse complement strand
GAGGTATACGTACTCAGATTTGTGAAATCCTGGTAAGTAAGTGTAGACACAAATGAGGAGAGATTGGAGAACTGGCTCGCAGTCACAGCACCAGAGCCCTGATTTGCCACCGTTGTGCTCAGTGTCTGCACCTGTATATTTAGGAACGTGATGGCGGTCTTCTGTGCCATGTTTATATACTCAGATGACAGAAAAAAATCCGGATTTAAACATAATTCGCATTTTGGATCAGTATGAAAACATTCGCGATTATTTATGGCACTCGACCCGAATTTTTGAAAGTCAAGCCACTTATAACCGGGATGAGGGAAGCCGGCATTCAGCTAAAGGTGATTCGTGTCGTCCAGCACAGCGCTATTTCCGAAACGTTGGACGCCGACGTTGAGATTCCTATCGAGGATGGAACCAATCGACTCTCCGCAATAGGTTCCAGTATTCTGACAAACTTGCCGGCTCATCTGCAGTCAATTACTGCCCTAATTGTCCAGGGAGATACGGCCACCGCCTTCTATGCTGCCCTTACTGCATTTCAAAGCCGGATACCAGTAATTCATCTTGAGGCCGGCATGCGGACATTTGACCTCGAGAATCCTTTTCCAGAGGAGGGCTATCGCCAGATGATCAGCAGGATCACGACAATTCATCTATGTCCATCCCTTCTCGAGGCAGCACTTCTAAATATGCGCGAAGGTGTGGAAGCTGACTCGATACATATTGTTGGAAATACAATTCTTGATCTGGTCAAGTCATACAACCTTAAGGTCAGTCGGTCGAAGAATATTGTACTGACGCTGCACCGGCGCGAGAATTGGGACGCATACGGTGATTATTTACGTGAAATTGCAGACCTGGCTCGGCGGAACGAAGACTATCAGTTCAACTTTTACGCGCACATGAATCCTGCGCTCCAGAATCAGCTGGCCGCGATCGAAATGCCGCCAAATTTTCAGATTTTAGCACCGGTTGGCCATCGTGACCTGATGGAGGCCGTCGCGACCTGTGCCCTAGTAATCACGGATTCAGGCGGAATCCAGGAAGAGGCGAATTTCCTGGGTAAGCACGTCTATGTTCTCCGTAAGTGTACTGAGCGAGGGGCAATTGATAGAAATAAGCTGACGCTCATTCCTGATCCGGCCAGCGTGGCGACAATTAGGTGTGATGTGCCCGATCATGGATCTGGCTATGAATACGGCGACGGCGATGCTACTTCGAAAATTATTGAAGTACTTAAAATTAGATATTCACTGTAGATGCCGATAACTATATCGCGCCTAGGAACCATGGTTGGATCGCTGGCAGGCGCTGCAACCTATACTTCACTAATGTCCGTGACAACTGTCGCATCATCCGCCATTGATATTGCACTTGATACAACCGGCGCACTTTTAGGGAGGGGTGCGGGGCTACTTTTTGGGTTCGGCGCGGAAGCTGCTGTTGCGGCAACTTGCCGACTCTTAGGGCGTGGTGCAACGACGATGAACACGATTTATACGCCGGTTGTTGCGACGGCGGCGGCCACGGTTGTCGGTCTGGGTGCCGGCCTGATGATTACTGGCGGCGAGTGTGTCATCAATGCCGCGGTTCATCGAGTACAAGAAGAATACAAGAAGGCGACCATAAAGCAGAGGCTGGCCATCGAAGATGAACCTGTTTTAATTGAGGAGTTACAGCCGGCATAAACAGTTCTTTTCATTAAGTCTATATGGCTCGCATAGCATTATGTTTTACAGGACATGTAAGATCATTGAGACAGAGATATAAGAATTTACTGGATAACATTATTGATAAATCAGGTGCGCATACATACACTATTTATTATGTGACCTGGGCATCCGAGCCAATTGAAACAATTAGGGAGTGTCTGCCCGATGCACAAATAATTACTGTGCCAGATATTAATGAGAACAATGCCGAGTTTTTAGAGTGGGCGCCTCAGGTTAACATGCATATAAGTTGGAGAAGGACATATCCAGATATAACTAAATGTAAATTTCGATATTTTGCGCAGTTTTTTCTTCTAAGGGAGGCCGCCAGGCGGATTGAACTCGGCAATTATGATGTTGTTGTTCGATGCAGACCAGATATTCAACTAAATTCCCCAATTTATCAATATTTTTCAAACATCGACAATCGAACAGCCTACTTTTCAAATGAAACGCGTCATGGTGGCTTTGAAAAAGAGGATGAGGGCTGTCAATGTGCTTTCTCCTGGGGAGGAGCACAATCTATGCGGGCAGTATTTTCGGTATTAGACGGCACACTTAAGTATCGCCACTCTTACATTGATGAACAAACTGGTGAACAGGAGCAAAATGTAATTCACGATGAATCTATACTTTATAAATACTTATTGGGCGAAGGCTATAAAATCGAATATATAAATTATTCATATAAAATAATGCGAACACAGTTAGAGGGTAATTCTGAAGATCACCTCCAATTTTTTATAGAAAAGATTGAAAGACAGGAACCCTTTGCTCTGATAAGACCGAATGACGGCGAATACATGGTTCTGCAAGATGAGCGTTTTACAAATATTGATAACTGGACCTTTAGCGGCGGATCGCTGCGTGAAGAACTCGAGCTCTCAATTCATTTTGCTTCGCGAACACATAATAGTTATGTTGGTATCCCATGCCCAGACTGCTGGACACAGGAGAAAACGGATTGGTATATTAACAAGTTTGCAATTAATGACGCGCACTTAACATATGGAAATATTGTGTGCAATAAAAATTGGCAGACCCTAATGGACTATTTGCATAAAAATCAGGTTGCAATAAATTACATTGGCCCAGGCACAAATAGCTCAACCTACATTAATGTGGTTAGCCAGCATACAATTAGCCCTTATCTACTGAATAACTGGGATGCGTTGAAGGATGCGACAATTAGGGAGGTAAATTCGTACGTGTCCAGCCGAATTTCTGCCACATCATCATGGCAAATATTTTGCTTCTCCGCCGGCCCCATTGCAAAAATTCTTATTCCGTATCTCTTCATGAAGTACCCAAATCATATTTTTATTGACGTCGGATCCGCTTTCGACCCAATTTTTAAGGGTTGTTCAAATCGCGGTTATATGATTCCTGGTTCCGATCTTGCCGGCCTGGTTTGCGACTTTAAGAGCGGGCATAAGTCACACTTAGGAAATGAGTAATGACGGACGCATTACCTGCATTTTGACGCTGTATAAGCGCCCGCACACGTTAACGGAGCAGATCGCGGCCGTGCGGGCACAATCTGTGCAGCCGGCTCAGATCATTGTTTGGCGAAACGGCGCGGCCGAGGTGCCCGCAGCCGTGCGCGCCGACCCTGGCCTAACGGTCATCGACTCGTCGGCCAATTTCGGCGTCTGGGCGCGTTTTGCCGTCGGTTTGCTGGCAAACACGGAATATATCTGCGTATTCGACGATGACACGATCCCAGGGGACCGTTGGCTCGAGAACTGCCTGGCGACGATTCGACGGCGAGAGACGTGCGGACTACTGGGCACGGTCGGCCTGCTCTTTGATCCGAATGGCCCGCCGTATTGGATTCGTACACGGATCGGCTGGCCGAATCCGAATCCTGTGACGGAGCGCGTCGACATTGTCGGCCACAGCTGGTTCTTCCGCCGCGAGTGGCTGCAGCACCTCTGGACCACGACGCCCGATTATGGTGCGATGCTGCGCGCCGGCGAGGACATCGGATTCTCGTGGGCTCTGCAGCGCGTAGGCATCAAGACGTTTGTGCCGGCGCACACGGATCCGTCGACATTCGGCTCCGATCCTGATCGGGCAATGCGCTACGGAACAGAGGAGGTTGGCATCAGTTCCGACGGTAGTCCGCACATCGTCGATGCGTACAACTATTACAGGGCGCGCGGGTTCCGCCTGGTCGATGAACAAAATAAGATCCAATACTTCTAATAGTGCCTAAATATTCGATCAGTCATCTAGTAAAATGCCCGGTCGATTATTCTTAAAGTACGACTATTATCATGGAGGGCTCGGCGACTTTATTCAGGGCGCGCTGGCCACATATGCATTTTGCAAGAATCGCGGCATAGAATTTAATGTATATATTCCTGAACACCCGCTTCGTAACTGTCTTGAATACAACGACGTGAATCCGCTGACCAGTATTAACTTATTGTATGATGTAGGCGATGAACACGGCGGAAACCTATTACATAGTATTTTTGATAATAATCCGTCCGAAGAAGTGATATTAACCACAAATGCATGTCAGTTTATTAATGACGCCGATATGCGTGCCGCAATACCTGACTTTGCCCCGCATTTCAGGCCGTCTCAAAAAGTTAGGCATAGAATAGCGTCCATATACGACACCCTAAATGTCAAGCCAATGGAATACGTGTCGTTACATATGCGTTGCGGGGATGCTTTCATGCAAGAATATGATAGGCGCTACCCGAATGATATACGTTGTCCGCCAATGGATGCCTTGAATAAGGTGAAAGCGGCCATTGAGCGGATACGAGCGGAAACAACATTGCCGATCCTGTTTCACACGGATAGTTATTCACTTCGAGAAATGGCGGCAAAAGAGTTGGACTGTAAAATATTACCTACCTTCATTCAGCACACGGCAGTGCATGCAATAAATGCGGACGACTATTACGACACAGTTGCAGAATTTTTCATATTGGGTCAGGCCGAGACAGTCTATACGATTGTGCCGTCGGGCTTTGCAAGATGGTCCGCGATACTATTTGATCGACCCTTAGTGTTAATTTTGTGCTAGATAGGGCTCAACTGCGGCATACTTGAATGTTGCGCTATTAAAAGTTCCGCCAACCGATTCATAAGAAATTTTATAAATATAATTTGATGATATGAGTATATCATTAATATACTCGTATTTTGGAAAAGAAAATGCCTGGTAATCGGTGATATTTCCAAGCACGATGATTTTGGATCTATTCATCAAAAATGCATTGACTAAAAAGGCAGAGCCATCGGGCACAATTAGGGTTTTTGTCGATTGTACTGCATCTACCTGATCTGCAAAGCTCTGGAATGTATCCGTATAAATCACTGATTCCGCTAATTGTTTTTCAATATCATCAAAGTTATATTGGCGTTCCGTCTTTTGCCGAGGAAAATTATCTGTCTTTTGCCGAGGAAGAAATAATATCTCTTTGGACTTTTTGGCCGGCGATACTGGAAAGTAGGATCGTAGATTTGAAATAAGCTGTTTATATTCATCGGTGCATACTTTTTCATTAAAGGCGGTGATTGGATCTGCAAAGTAGCAAATATTTTTGGCTCGAATCTCATAGACGATGTCGTCTTCATAAATATTGAAATATTTGCATATATCCGTCTTATATTTTCGCGGCGCTTTCAGGTGCAACTTTAATGCAGGGATGATTTTTTTGAGAGATAAAAATGCCGGCAGATAAATGGCACTCTCAAAGAACCAGTGTCCAAATGCGTCGTGAAAGTGGGTATCAATGATAAAATAATGATTTTCTGCCGGCTCGGCCGTCTCTGATACAGTTACACGCCATGCATTGAATTTCTGCTCGTCGTACACATAGGATTCAACATTGCAAACAACAATTATCTTTGAATCTTTCACAATTATATAGTCATTATCGGTCTGAGTAATTATACGGCAATTCATTGGTATTAACCGATATATATTTTAAGGTATAATTGCCGCGCGCGTTTAGCGGTACAGTATTTTGATGTCTGAAAATATATGTCTACATTCGAGGATCACTATATCCCCTGGAGGAAGAGCCGTATTGCAGGGCTGGAAAAATATGTCGATACGGCTATATTTGAAAATAAGAAGTTACTTGAAGTTGGTTGCGGCTGCGCTGATCTTGGTGTCCATTTCAGAGACACCTACAAATGTAATATCACCGTTTCAGATGCACGCAAAGAACATTTAGAGACTGTGGCGACCCGATATCCCGAAATACCGTCCTTTCTGTTTGACTGCGATAATGATAGATTAACGGATAAGTACGATATTATTTTACACTGGGGTGTACTCTATCATATATCAAATATAGATGAGCACGTTAAAAATATTTGCGAATCATGTGACTTCTTACTCTTAGAGACTGAAGTGATGGACTCGACCAATGAAAATGATATTTTATTTACAACCGAGGACGGGTTTGACCAGGCATTCAATACGAAGGGCTGCCGGCCCGCGCCTGCGTACGTCGAGCGATTACTCAGGCAAAACGGATTTATGTATACATTAATCACCGACGAGATTTTGAACGCCAGTATTCACACATACTCGTGGCCGCACATAGATAGTAAGTCGTGCCATGTTGGGCTGCGTCGTTTTTGGGTTGCATGGCGGAATTCTGTTAGCTCACCGCTAAAGTAGGTCATAAAGATACCTAAATGTATAGCAGTTAGAATGAAACGAACAAAATGTGTTATTTGTTTTAATAAACTTCAGAGTGCATATATTCATAAGAATCAGCCAATTACGTACTGTCCGAAGCCTTTTACAGTTGACTATGAGGATCAGTTTTGCGACCTCGAATATGGAAGCTGCGAATCATGTGGTTCCGTTCAACTTATGACGCTTATTGATCAGGCAATCCTGTATGAAGACCCTCATAATATAACCTACAATACACCGACCTGGGCGGCTCATCACCAAAGCTTTGCCGATTTTATTTCCAAATATCTAGATACCAGTCTTCCAGTCACAGAGATCGGTGGTTCATCCGGTATTCTTGCCTCTCTTCTGATGCCGCAGGGATACACCGATTACACAATTATGGATTTCTGCTCGGCTGATATTCCAGCCGGCGTTAAATTCATCCAGGGAAACTGCGAGACGCATGATTTTACGGGAATCAGCGCGACAATTATGTCACACTTATTTGAGCACCTCTATAATCCGCGCGACTTTATTAATCAGCTTGCCAAAGCCGCCGTTCGATTCGTCGCCATCTCAATTCCGAATATGACACATCTCCTAAATGTCGGATCACCTGCGGTTGTGCATGCAGAGCACACGTATTTTTTGGAGAAGACCGACGCAGAATACATGTTTAATTGCCACGGATACAGACTTTTAGGGTATAGTGCTTTTGCAAATCACTCGCATTTCATGATTTTTGAGTGGACTGGCGCAGCGATTCCAGCAGTCCTACCTGGCGCCCCTAGTCGCGCCGCAGCTGTACTTGAGACATTTATGAGTCGAGACGCGCATTTTAGCTCTGTAGAATTGGCGCCCAATGCATTCATTGTTCCGGCCGGCATCTATGGGCAAATCATCTATACACATACACGGATTTCAGGGGCGGTCGCAGGATTTCTCGACAATGATCCTTCAAAACAAGGACGCCGGTTATACGGCACGGATTGCCAAATATATGCCTTTGATCAGCTCCTAAAAGTTAGCGCGCCGAGCATCTATATACACGGCGGTCCATATACGGCAGAGATTATGGAGCAGATTCGTAAAATTAGTCCTGATGCAAAAATATTTGAACTATAGATATGTCAATTCGCTCTTGCATTATAATACAAGGTGCACTTTATGAACATTGTATGGATATGCTATGTAATACCGTTGCCAGCACACCTAATTGTATTATAAGCACATGGACTACCGAAAATCCCCTATTTGTTCAACGATTACGAGAGGCAGGTGCACTCGAAGTAATACAGAGTGAGAAGCCGGCAAACCCAGGGGCACAAAATTTAAATTTAATGACCGTGAGCACGACTGCAGGAATTGACAAAGCGGAGGAGCTGGCTTTCACGCACGCGCTACACATGCGATCAGACTGCACACTATCAGATTGGAATAAGTTTATGGAAATCTGTGAATCAATGGATCTCAATAAACTTACATTAATGTGCTGGTGGAGATACCATGGGTATTTGATTGATTATATTACATATGGTAACATGAATCTTATGCGAAAATACTATTCGGCACGGCGTTCAGAGGGTGATATTCACTTTAGACATGAAACATGTAATGAGTTCTTTTTGCAGGAAAATTTCATTGGAAAGCGCCCAGTGACATTCGAAGATACACTTTCAAGGTGTGATTTCATCATCAAGAAGGCTATTGACGCCGGCATTGAATTTTACAATATTAAGAGTGGGCTTAATACAAATGATTTATTTAAGATATTTATGGAGCATGCCTCTTATAGTGCGCAATGAAATACTCGAGATCCGCCGGCACTCCAAGTCCATACATCGTTTTGCATAACTGTGTACGAACCTTGGCTCCGTCCGCGATTGCTTCATTGTAGACCGGTGCCGCGTAGAACTCGCCATTCACGCGAATATTTTTGCCGATCATCTGCTCGGCGTAGCGGACAAAGTCGGCGCCGCGCTTCCAACCGTAGAGCCCCGTTGTCGCATTCGGGCCGATCCACTGCTTTTCGCGCACATCCGTCACCAGACCCTCCGCGTCCAGTGCGGCATAGGACCACTTTAAGTCCCCCTGATCAGGCTGCCAGAACGTGGAGATGAGCCCGTTATATGCGGGATTCAGTAGTGCATCGTAAAAGTCGTTGATATTGATGTCCAGGTACTGATCCGAATTTATCATGACAAACGGCTCGTCATTATTAATGTGATCGCGCGCCAAGAGGACACTGCACGCGGCGCCCTCCGTGATCTTAGCCACCGGGTGGAAGGTCGCATCAATACCTGCGGCAGCCAGCTGCGCCTCGAAACCGTAGTTCCCTACGTGCTCGGATCGCATGATAAAGTGGAACTTCAGATTGTATTTTGACGAGAGCATGTTGTCGATCACCCAGAAGATCATCGGCTTCCCCAGTACATCGATGAACGGCTTCGGCTTTGTGAAGCCGGCGACGGCGAACCGGCTGCCCGCGCCGGCCATCGGCACCACCACATGAATCACGGGCCGGGCCGAGAGCCACGCATCAATCTTCTCGATCGTCACGTCCATCGGATCCACCACGGGCAGCACATTCGCACCCGAGCCGCGTGCCGCGGCCAGGCCATGCGGCGAGTCCTCCACAATTAGGGTGTTCTTAGGATCAACGCCGAGCACGGCCATCGTCTTCACATAAATCTCGGGACTGGGCTTCGGCTGCACCACATCCTCATTGCTCAGAATCACCTCGAATAGGTCACGAATCCCTAAAAGTCGTAAACTCTCGTCCAGGGACCAGCGAATTGCGTTCGAGGCGCAGGCGATCCGGATGCCGCGCCGACGTAGCTCCTCGAGCAGGGCGCGCTTATGTGCCGATGGCCGCACATGATCGGCAAGCCGCTCCTTCGTCAGCTCCTGCTTCCGCTCAAAAATCGCCTCGACATCGTCGGCGCCGATGAGGCCGCGCTCCACCATTAATGTCAGCTTACGCCGCGAACTCAAGCCATCGTACTCGACCTCATGGTCACGCCACGAAAGCTCGATACCCTTGACGACCTTTAGCGCCTCCGCGAATGTCTCGTAATGGAGCTGGCGGCTCGAAACGAGCACACCATCTAAATCAAAAATAATGGCCTTGATCGTCATATTTAAGATAGCTAAGCTAATATACCCTAAATGGAAACGCAGGAAGCTATTTACGCGTCCATGAATCGGCGGAATGAGGTGGCGGCGCCGAGGCCACTTGACTCGGACAAGGAGCCGACCGACTGCTGTATTGCCGCGTGGACCGGGGCCGCCTGGACCCTCACGCCGGCCTATCGACGGCTGATCGGGCGCCTCAGCGCTCTCATCGGCGAATACATGACCTTCTACTGGCCGGAGGGCGCGGCGACACCGAATGACGGGATTCTCCATCAGACACTTCTGCAAATCGTCGGGTTTGGCGCCTTTGACGAAATTCGGCGCGAAGTTATTCCCACAATTATGGATGCGGCCGCCTCAGTGATCAAGGCACATGGCTTTCCCCTAACTGTGACATATCGCGGCCTCGTCTGGACACCGACCGGACTTGCACTCGCCGGCTACACGCCCGACTATGATCGCCTGATGAATCTGCGCGACCTGCTCGGGTCCGTTCATGGCGCGGCGGTTCCGTACAAGAACGACATCGTGCACGCCACGCTCGGCCGATGGACCAAGGTCCCACCGGGAGACCTGCTGGTCTCAGTGCGCGACGAGGTTGCACGCTGGCAGGAGGCCGTCTTTGGCTCTCTGGCCATCCGCTCGTGGACCGTTGGGGCGGCGACCCTTCTTATGCGCCCCGTCGATAGGTTCGATCACGCAACAATTAGGATGCCACTGCACATCCATCATCGCGGCAATACGGCGGCCGCGCCGGCCGTTGAAAATGCGCCGAAACATCTATCGACGCTGGCCGCCGAAGGCCGGCACGTGGAAGTGGATGTCTGGCTCACGGCCGATGGACTCTTCGTCGGTCACGATGGCCCGAGCGTGCGCGTCGACTTCGAGTGGCTGATGGCCTTGGCGCCGCACGCCCTTATTCACTGCAAGGATGGAGCGACCTTCGCCGGCCTGCGCACCTGGTTCGCCGAGCGAGGACTGGAGGCCGATCTCTTCTATCACACGACGGAGGATTACGCGCTCTCGACGGGCGGCAAAATCATTGTGTATCCTGGGCGGCCGCTGCTCCCTAATTGTCTGTCCATGATGCCCGAATCTGTGGGCCGCGACCCGATGGCGGAGCCGTGCGCCGAAATCTGTTCCGATAAATTACCGTGAACATGTATAATGCCGAAGATCTGGTATACGACCGACTTTTACCGCGGCGGCCTTGGCGACTTTCTATGCGGTGCGCTGAGCATCTACCATTTCTGCCGCCAGGCCGGCTACGAGTTTGATATTTATATACCGGCCTCCCATCCGCTCAGTGATTGCTTCCAGGTTGAGACCGAGAAGCCGCAGGCCTCCAAGCAGATTATCATGAATGCCGAAATGTTTGACGGAGAGACCGTCAAGCGCCGGCTGAATAAGGAGATGCGCGGCTTTCCACTAAAGGTGGTGCTTGTTAGCACAAATGTGCCGAATATTGCGACGGAGGACGAGATGGATACGGTGGTCGAGGATTTCATGAAAGTGCTGCGGCCTTCGGCTCGACTTTTAGAGGAGGTTCGGAAGCTGAAGGAGTCTTGCGACATCCAGGATGGCGAGTATGTCTCGATCCATGCACGGTGCGGCGATGCACATATGCGGAACACGACGATCAACCAGATGGATAATCGCATGCAGCCATCTGCTGCCGCTGCACTTGTTCAAAGTCTTGCCGATGTTGTGCCTCTTAAGACGATTGTGCATACCGATTCGCAGACCCTTAGGAGTGCAATTCGGGTCAGTGATCGGATAAAGGTCTGCAATACGATCATTCATCATACTGGTGAGCCGATTGGGTTCCATGATATTCGGCGGATTGGATTTCAGGAGATTGGATACTTGCAGACTGTGGCGGAGTTCTATTTGATGTGCGGCGCGAAGGAGATTTACTATACGACGGCCTCAGGGTTCAGCCGCTTTGCTGCACTTTTCCGCGGCATCTATGCGAAGAAGGTGGATGCTGGGCTCATCCAGGCTGCCAAAGCCAAGGCGGCTCAGGAGGCCAAGGCGGTCCAGGAGGCCAAGGCGGTCCAGGAGGCCCAGGAGCAAGAACAGGAGGCTCAGGAAACAATTCCTGATATAATTGCGCCTGCACCAGCACCTGCACCAGCACCAGCACCTGCACCTGCACCAGCACCTGCGCCTGCACCTGCGCAGCCATCAAAGAAAAATAAGAGGAAGTAATTTATTTCTATATTCCTAAGTGTTGTTCAATAGAAGCACAATTAGGGATATGCGCCGCGCGCCTACATATACATGCCCATCGGTGGCTGGTCACGCGCCTCCTTCTTCTTGAGGAAGAGGTCGGCATGCTCCTTCTTCACCACAAAGGGAAGGTGGAAGTCCTTGATATAGAACGGCAGATCCTTAGAGTTATACATCCGCAGCATATTCACCTTCTGCACAATCGCCTCGATGCAACGCTTCAGCTCGCGCACACCAGTCTCCTCCTTTGCGTAATTGTCGATGATGTGCTGCAGCACGTCGCGACTAATGTTGATCCGCTCATCCAGGTTCACCTCCTTGAGCGCGGCTGGGAGCAGATAGTTCTCCGCAATCACCATCTTCTCCTTGGTACCATAACCCTGAAGGTGGATCACATTCATGCGATCGAGGAGCACGCGGTCGATCTTGTTGATATCATTCGCCGAGAAGACGAACATCACCTTGCTCAGGTCAATAGGGCAGCCCGACAGATACTTATCCTCAAAGTCCCCGTTCTGCACCGGATCCGTCAGATGCACCAGCAGATTGCTCACCTCCTCACCCTTAGGGGTCTGACTGATCTTGTCCACCTCGTCGAACATCAGCACCATGCTCATGCTCTTCGCGGCCACAAGCGAGTTCACGATCTTGCCGGCGTGGCTGGACTCGTACACCAGCTGATGACCCGTATAGGTGCTGGCGTCCGAATCGCCGCCGAGCGAGATGAACTGGAACGGCCAGTCAATCGCCTTTGCGATGCCGCCCTTGATCAGGCTCGTCTTACCGATACCCGGGGGGCCGATGAGCAGCAGACTGAGACCACGGGCATTCGGGTTCGCGATCTTAGACGCGATGAACTGGAGGATCTGCAGCTTCGCCTCCTCCTGGCCATAAACACTATCGTCCAGGCACCGCTTCGCCTTCCCCATAAATGTCCCGCACGGCTCCTGGCCATCCGTGATGCGCACGGGAAGATCCTTGTACTCGCCGAACGGCACGGAGCAGAACTTGTCCAGCCAGTTCCGCTGCTTATAGTACTCACCCGTGCTCGGATCCATGCCCTGCAGCGCCTGATACTTGGCCATCGCCATCGCCTGCATCTCGGGTCGGATCTTCATGGTGAGGATACGGAACATCATCTGCGCCCCCGTATCCGTAATTGTCGGCCGGCGCTCCAGCGCATCGATCAGCGTCTTCTGCTTCCCCTCGTCCATCGCCTTGAACTGGTCGATCTGCGCATCGATGCCGACGTCCTCCATCGGCTTGGACACCAGCTCGACGAACTTGCGAACAATTGGCGCCTCCTTCTTCATGTTGTGCCGCTTGGGCACCATCGGATCATCAGGCTCCTCGGCACCCAGACTGATACGAATGATGCCTGTACCAGTCTCCTCGTCCTCATACTCCTCACTGTCCTCGCTCCAAGTATCCTCGGAACCGAGCGACTCGCCGTCCGTCTCCTCTTCCTCTTCCTCCTCGATCACCTTAGCCTTCGCCTTCGCCTTCGGCTTCACGATTTCATTCTTGGCCGCCGGCGCCTTCTTCTTCTTGGCCGGTGCTGCCTCCTCCTTCTCCAGCTGACGGGCGATACGCTTGCCGGCCTTCACAGCTGCGCGGCGCTGCGGCCGCTCTTCCTCGGAAGAAGTCACGTAGTCCGAGTCACTGCTCTCATAGTCGTAATCAATGAGCCCGCGAATATTTCCACGGCTATCCACGGAACTATCATCATCCTGGCGGCCGGCGCGACGCTTAGACGGCATAGGCTTCTTGGCGCGGCGCTTGGGCGCCTCATCATCACTGGAATCACGGCGACGAGGCATTCTATGCTGCGAACTCATTTATTCGTACAACTTCAGACGCTTCACTATGTCCTAATAGTGGAGTGCCGGAAGGAATCAAATTTTGTCGCATCTAGTTGCGGCGGTTACGGTTACGGTTCGTCTTGCGATTCTTGCGGTTGCGGCGGTTCGTCTTGCCACCACGCTGCTTCCTGCTCTTCAGGCCAAAGCGACCCAGCACGGCATTCGCGCCATGCGTGGCCGCGCCCACACCGGAACGCACAACACCCGTGCCCGCGCGGAACAGGCCAGAGGCACCATGCGTCAGTGCGCCCACACCAGAGTGGATGCCGCCGAGGCCAGCATCCACGACACCCTCACCCACACCGAGCACATTGCTCACGGGGCCACCGATGTAACGACCAAAAAAACCGGACTTGCGGCCTGTCTTGCGCGCAGTTCTGCGACCTGTCTTGCGTGCCATTTCTTCTAATTGTCCGCATGAAAATATTTGGAGATCACCGTAAGGGAGGTCTACGCCTCGCCGCCAAGCAGTTTGCGCGCATCCATCATGGCGAACCGGATCTTGTTCGTCAAGCCGGGTAGTTCTGGAGAACGCACCGTTAGGGCAGCGACATTCGAGACTGTGAGAGCCCCGGGGCCGATACGCGCAATTGCCGCCGGATCGGCCGAGAGCACCCGCAGAAGACGCAGGATGCAGTCGGCGTACTCCTCGACTGTCGGAATATGCTCTTCGCTCTTGACCAGCAGATGGAGCTGGTCGAAGACCGTCTGAATGGTTGTCAGCAGATCTGCCGTACTAACGATGTTGTACCGGTACAGCTCGCCGATGAACTGGCTGTATCCCAGCCGGTATTTCTTCTCCTTGTTGCGCTGCAGGAACGCCTCTGCCCCCGCGCCCTCCGCGCCGATCTCCTTGAAGATGTCCAGGAACTGCCGGTAGAGCTTGTCCATCTCCAGGCGCAGGAAGTCGAAGCGGCTGCTCAGCTCGAACAGCAGCTTTGCGTATAGCGGGCAGAATGTAGGCTCCGTCGCCGCCTTCTGGAAGATGAGGCGCATGAAGTCGCTGAGGAAGTCCTTCTCGCCGCTGCCGAGGATCTCCATCAGGAACTCGCGCACCTCGTCATAGTTTGCAATGCTGAACTTATTCAGCTTACCCTGGATAATTGTGTTAACGACCACATTCTCCACGGTCTCCTCCGAATTTCTGAATTGACTGACATATCGACTGTAAGTGGCTGGGGGTGGCGTGACGGACTGCGCAGGACGCGAATCCATGAAGCGGCGATAGCCGCCACCTCCTCCGCCGCCGCCGCCGGCTCCTGCGTGTGCAAAGCGCCCACCTCCGCCACCAAAGCGTCCGCCGCCGCCGCCGCCCGAACCGCGAAAGCTAGACACCTTGTTCCACCCCTGTGCATCCTCGCCTGAATGCACCTCACTGCGAATGGACTCAATCTTCTCCAGCACAGCTGAAGGCAATGATACCGATCCGCGCCACTTGCTCCTGGCCTGGAGGAGCGTCGTAATGTCAATCATTGCTGTGGCCATGGTTTACTCTTAGGACTCTGTTTTAAGCGTGTGTGTGTTGCAGCGTCTACAACGTCGCCTAAGCCGATCAATTTTTGCCGGTGCGGCTCAGGCCGCGTCGCAATGTCATACTGAACTCTTAGATGGATCTGGCCGGCGTATATCATGACCTCCGCATGGACGAGATCGACAACTTCCTAAATGTCAAGACCAAGGCCGGCGTGGCGCGCATTCATGAGTCCTGCAATCAGTGGTCCAGCAATCCGGCCACACTTCGCGCCAGGACAAATCTGATCGCCGGTCTTCGCGCCAAGCTAGATGCGCCGACCCGAGCCAAATTCAACGAGGAGTTCGAAGCTATTCGCGCCGTCGAGCCGACCGTCCAGAAGGTCCTCGAGCCAGACTCCGAGTACTCCGAGGAATGCTACGGCCAGCTTCTGTTCCGCGGCGAGCTTCTGCAGCCGCTCAATCATGTGCCGTGGCTGCTGGCCATTTTCCGCTTCTGGAAGATTTACATGGTGCCGGCATCCACGATTGCCATGCCACTTTTAGCGATCATCGTGCCATACGTGCTCATTCGATTCGTATTTAATATGCCTATGCCGGTCTCCGCCTACGTCGGCGTCCTTCGCCGTGTCTACAGCGGATCCATGGGTCTGGATGCCGCCCCAACCTCCAAATTCTCCAACCTAAAAGTCTACGCACAAACCGGCTGGCTGGCCTTTCAATTCATTCAGAGCATGTGGCAGCCGATCCAGTCGGCGCGGCACCTGTACAAGCTGGACGCCACGCTGCAAAATCAAGGCGAGGCCGTTCGCGAACTGATACTCCGCACCTTTACGCTGCGCGACATGCTGGAAAATCTCGGGTTCAAATCACAGCCATTCGGCATCGATATCGGTGACGTGCTCGATGTGCGCCGCGCCGTTGCAACTGTCCTGGAAAATAAGGCTGCCATGGAGTCACTGTTACGACAGTTAGGAGACTACGAATTATTTTACAGTCTGGCCGCGCACCCGGATCTATGCCTGGTGTCCTGGAAGCCGCCTACCTCTCGGCCGATCGTGCGCATCAAAAATACGTTCGATATTTTCGTTAAATCACGTGTCCCGCTCTCGTGCAACCTGGGCCCGCACGCCATGCTCACGGGGCCGAACCGCGGCGGCAAGTCGACGGCTCTGCGGGCCATCGGTCGCTCCGTATTTATGGCGCACTGCTTCGGAGTGGCGATTGGCGAGAAGGCCACGATCTCACCCTTAGAGTATTTGCAGACCTGTCTCCGCCTGGAGGATATTCCCGGGTCGCGCTCCCTCTTTGAGCGCGAAGTCGCCATCGCGTCACTCGCTCTGCGCCGTGTGCGCGCCGGCCAGCGCGGTCTCCTCCTGATCGACGAGCTCTTCCATTCCACCAATCCGCCCGACGCGGAGATCGCCAGCCGCATATTCCTGAAGGAGCTGTGGGCGAGCAAGGACACCCTAAGTGTCATCAGCACGCACTTATTTAGCATCGTCGAGGGCGCGGAGGATATTCAGCAGCTATGTTGCCCGGCAACCATGGACGGGAAGAAGGTGCAATACAAATACGGGCTGGCGCCCGGTATCTGCCGTGTCAGCTCCGTGCGCGAGATTTTACGGGAGCAGGGTCTGCGATAAATCTGCCGCGCAGAATCTGTAGGCGACAGAAGAGAACATGGCAGTCGTCGCGGATACATTTACAATTAGCGCGGTCGTGCTCTGCATTGTCGGCGCCGTCTGCTTCTACCTCTTCACCCGGCTCAAGCAGGTCGAGAAGAAGGTGGCACTGATGGAGGGCATTCTGCTTGATTTAAAGACTGCCGCACAGCACGGATTCTTAGGGTTCCCTCCGGCACCCGATAGTGGAGTGGAGGAGGCGGACGAGGACGAGGACGAGGAGGCGGAGGTGGAGGCGGAGGCCTTCATTCCGAAGATTCCCGAGGGCGAGGTGGCCGAGGTGGTGGCGGCGGCGACGGAGGAGACTCCTCAGCCGACGAAGACCATCTCGGTTCCCAAGTTCGACGACAGCACGGAGATGGAGACGGCCTCGGTGCAGACGATCCAGGTGAACAAGATGGAGGGCGCAGGCGGCTCCAGCCCCCTCGAGTCCCTAAGTGTTGCCGAGCTGACGACCATGGCGAAGGAGCGCGGCATTACCGGCGTGAACAAGATGCGCAAGAGCCAGCTAGTCGCCGCATTATCTGAGCCCGATGCAATCAACGCGAACTCTTCGCTTATCAGCTCCAGCAGTCTAATGGCCTCGCCTCTCTAATCGTCTGCTTTCATCACCACTTAGAGTAGTAATATGGCCTCCGTTATGGATCGTAAGGGCTTCCGCTACAAGTCGTCGCCGAACCTTTATAAGTATGAGCCGTCCACAATGGACATTATTCGCGACGCCAATCGCCAGCAGATCGGCGGCGCAAAGGGCACGGAGCCGGCTCGTGACAACCGTTACCCGGCTTTCGCCGCACCCATGTCTGATGGCCGCCTGATCACGGACTACAGGACACATTGCTATCAGAATATCCCTGTGGGTGCACAGTTCGACACGAAGCACTGGATGCAGAATAACGCCGAGCAGCTGATGGATGTGAGCCGCCGCAGGCAGGCTGAGTGGTCCGGTGGCTCGCTGCCGATTCTGGATCTGGGTCCTCCGCCAGCCGACGTGGCCGTGGGAAATGCCGACTCCTATGATGTGAAGCCGACGAACTTTGCCGGCGGTCTGGGTCTAGTGCGGCCCAGTTCCACCGCGACCCCCGATCTGTTTGGGACATTCGCGCCCCCGCCGACGATGGCCGAGGAGCGGAACAACATCTCCTTTATTCGCGGCACGATTAACTATGAGGGTGGGCGGAATTCGCCGCGGGGGCGCATCGAGCGCAATGTGAATAATCGGCCAATCTATGGCTCAGGCACAAATCACATTGTGTCGAAGCTCAATGCAGCCGGCGTTGAGGAGGTGACGGAGCAGGGACGCCCGTACCCATTCTAGACGGGTGATCCTTTATTAATACCCTAATTGTTTGCCATAATGGTGCACAATTAGGGAATAAACAACTACTTAATAAATTCCAAATACAACCCTTAGGAATGTCCGTCTGCGCATTTGATATTGGGATCAAGAACTTAGCTTTTTGCGTAATGACAGCATCTGGCCAGATTCAGGCCTGGGAAAATGTAAATATTGTGGCGACCGACGAGGCCGAGGTCGCCGCCACCTGTAGCGGCTGCAAGACGAAGGCCAAGTGGCTGGACACCGGCCGACCTTCCTGTAAGCGACACCTGGTACTACCGGCTCTGGCAGTGGCCGGCAAAGTCTGCGCCAAGATTCCCACTGTGAAGGATCTGAAGGCAGTTCTCGGATCAAAGGCCGCGAAGCGCGATGACCTGGTGGCGGAGGCGGCGACCCGCTTCGCAATTCCTATCGAGGCGAAGCGGAAGAAGTCCGTGCTTCACGAATCCCTAAGTGTTCTGCATGACGGAATTCGCCGTCTGATTGACGGGCGCTTCGAGACTTTTAGGGGATGTGGGACGTTTCTGCTCGAGAATCAGCCGGTGCTCAAGAATCCGACCATGAAGTCAGTGCAGATCTTACTGTTCGCGACCATTCGAGACTGCTTCTTGGCGCGGGGCCTGGAGGCGCCGGCTATGCGGCTTGTCCATGCCGGCAAGAAGACGGCCGGCTTCGTGGACGATGAGGGAGGCGACGCCGGCTACGCGACGCGAAAGGCGGGGAGCGAGGCGCGGGCCTTTGCATTCTGCGAAAAGGAGGCGCCGGCCTGGCTACCGGTCATTCGTGACGCGAAGAAGAAGAGTGATTTGGCGGATGCGCTCTCTATGTGCCTTGATGGGGGAGCTGGGCGCTCCCCCAAACCCCCTAGCCTGTAAACTGTGCACCCTAAAAGTCCCTAGCCTGTAAACTGTGCACCCTAAAAGTCCCTAGCCTGTAAACTGTGCACCCGCCTGCGTCCAGGCCACCACCTAAAAAATCACTCGGATG
>JACCDO011227296.1_pt1 | contig 19074 bp, 7 predicted proteins | sample 7446101 | NCBI WGS metagenome assembly JACCDO01 (sample SAMN15323440, study PRJNA562643) | freshwater metagenome | isolation source: river surface water | place: USA:Blue River Watershed | collected 2017-08-16 | reverse complement strand
ATTATTATCGATAATTTTACTGAAGAAAACTTGGGTGATTTTAGAAATTTATTAGATGCGTCAGGCAATGACAGCTCATTGTTGTCTTTACTAACTAGGTCATTAAATAATAATTATAGATAATCTATTACATATTTTAATTTATTCAATTATGTAAATTAAAATAATGTTATTAAAATAATGTTATTGGATTTTTAATTTAATATATTTATGCCGAGCGGTTTTTACGACTGCGACAATACGATTTTCTTTTACCAGACATAGTACGTCTGCATCCATCCTTAAGACGACATCTGGTAAAGGATCTACCGCGGCAATTCGACGACTTAAGACGAGCGCGATAAACTTGTTTGCGAGTGCGAGTTTGACTACGAGTTCTCATTATATATTAAATAAATATTTTATAAATATTTTATAAATATTAAATATTTATTTTATAAAGTTCACTTAAATTTTACAAAACTTAAAAATTACAAAACATATTATTATCATAATCGGCTAAATTTAAGATCTTACAAATTGGTATCCTTATATTTTTCTAAAAATCCATTAATGTTTTCAATCAATTTTGCATCATCTGGATTAAATTCATAACTAGATGGTACACTCGATAAATATACATTTGTAGCAATTCGTATTTCTTTGATTTCATTATTAATATTCGTAATTTCAGCTTTAATATTGTGAATTAATTTATCGATATTTTCATCTTCTGCGGATCCGTTATAATTTACTCTGGATAATAATAAGTCTATAAATAAATCATCTGTCGTTTCATCTGGTATGCCTGTAGGCGCTTCAAAATCGTCCATCACACGATTAAAAAAATCATCCGAATTATTGTTGGATAAAACATCGTCATCTACATTTCTAGTAATAATATTATCTTCTATTGTTTGAGAACTATATTTTTTTTTACCGAACAATACATTGTTAATATTTTGTTTTATATTGATAGGAGGATCTAATTGTAAAAATTTATTTGAAATAATATTATAGTCTCGGAGTATAAATTTGGATAAATTTTTTCGTCTTATTGATTGAATTTTACTAACAGCGAGCTGCCACATATAAAGTTGTACCGGATCTAAATTATCCATTTTCTCACGTAATGATGCATCATCGTCAGTACTCTGCTTACTCGTCGAGTTGAATATTGATACTCGTTGTTCAGAATCTCCCATCGCTGATATTATATAATAGATTTACAAAATATTTATGCTATAAATACTATAAATACTATAAATACTATTTTACCAATTACTTTAATTCTATTATCAATTACTTTAATTGACCACGAATTTTTTATAATATTCATTTAAAAATAAATATTTACATATAGTTGTATCTATTATATATTTTTCACTTTCTAGTACAAAATTCACTAGTAATGATTTTGTAAACGCCTTTTCCTTTTCCAGTTCTGCTATTTCAGAAGTGATCGCATCAACATAAACAGTGTCACTGCTATTTATATCTCTTTTATATGTTAAATTTAATATGCTAGTAATAATACATTTATATAATTCAATATTTTTTTTTATAAATATCAGTTTTTTTTCTATTTCAGCGCCCCGGTACTCCATTATTTTTTTAACAAACGATTTATCATTTATAAAATTTATTTTACATATATTGCAAATGTCTATGTTTGTAAATTTTGTTGTAGACGATGTAGTGTCTAATATTTTTTTTACAGGATCTATTAATTCTGAATCATATTCTGGTTCTTGATTTTCAATCTTTTTATTTATTCCCATAACGGAGTCATATTTTTGTTTTAACTGATTGTTTTCTAGATTGTTGGTAACATTTTCTTCCAAATTTTTTAAAGAGGCTTCATTTGCGTCAAAATTGGTGTTATATGCTTTTAATATTTCTTTGGTAATAGCTGATAGTGTCATATGTATTTTAATAATATTTTATTTTTAAAATATTATTTTGGTTATTATAAATATTTCTTTCACAAACCGGTCCTACTACTTAGGACCTTTATGACTTACCGCTTTTAGAGTTATTTTTTCTTTTCTTCCCTCTTTTTTAAAGTTTCCATAAATTTATCTCTATTTTCAAAATACTCCAGTAGCATAGGACCGGTTTCTTTATTATAAGTAGACTTCACAATGTTGAGTGCATAATAAAATGACTTCATTGGAATATTTAAATTCACCAACTTATTTTTGATATCTCTTGTAATAACATTATTTCCTATATTGTACTTAGCTATATCATAATCTTTTTTATTTTTATCGGATTGTTGCCATTTATTAATGTTTCTTTGATTCGTAAGTGTTGAAGCAATTTTCTCTATTTGTTTACTAATTTCCTTAAAAACATCGGTTTCGTTTAAATTGTTACAATTTAAATACCGAAGTTCAGTTAATAAGCTAAATAACACCATTGTTCCGACATCATTTATAATTTCATCAGGTTTTTTATCAGGATTTTGTGTCATAACGCTATATACACCAGCTACTACAATTGTTGATAACCCAACGAGTGCGGGTACCCCAGTAACAACCCCACCGGCATATCCAGCAGCAATTACACTACTACCTATATAATTAGTCGCACCGCCACTCTCGTGGACGCCTAGACTAGATTTAACAATACTAGTTAATGTAGGAAACCCTTTTAAAAGGTCTCTCCAACCATTTTTTTCTAACGAAATCCATCGTATCTTTATGTCTTTTGGATTATTCGTAATCAATTTATCATCTTTAATTGTATTATTAGCGCTATTTTTAAGAAACCCAATAGCATCTATATTATTAAAAACCAATGGTAACATTTGATTCTTTTTTATTAACTCTTCTATTATTTCATTATATTTTGCTTGTGCGGATTTTTTGTCCTTTTCATTTGTAAACGAATTTTTGATAGATTCAACAACAGAAACTCCGGCAGCATAAATATCATTAAATATCCCCTGCTTACGTTGCTTCTGTAGTTCATTGTATTTAAATTGTGTTTTTACAAATATTGTTTTTTTTGCAATTGGACCTAGACCATTTTCAGATAGATCCGCGTTCCCAGTTGCCTCTTTATTAATCACACACCATTTTATAAACGCATCAATAGCCTCTTCGCCAGCACCCCCTCTTTTATTAAATTTAATTTCCATCGTTTCATTATTACGGGTATCTTGTTTTATATTCTTGAATGTTTTTGACTTCTTTTTCAAAAATGCTGATTTTGATTTTTTCTTTACTCTTTTATTTTTAAATGTTTTGGATTTACTACCGCCTCCACTATTGTAAAACGATGGATCTACGTCATATATTTTTCTGCCATATTCGTCGTATTTTTGTACAGTATCTTCATCGATATTTTTATCGATATTTTTATCGATATCTGCATCGATATTTTTATCGATATTTTCATCGTTATTTTCATCGATATTTTTATCGATATTTTTATCGATATTTTTATCGATATCTTGATCGATATCATCACCCCAAAATGTCTTATCAATACCATCAGGTACTTTTCTACTCTCAATTGTATTTAGATACACCGATGTAATAGTAGCAACACGACCAAACTTATTAATTTCACTTATATCCAATCCTCCTCCACTTTTATCTTTATAAGGGTCAAGTTCGCCTTTTTTGTCACGTTCACCAGTTAAAATATACTTCCTTAATTTTTCGGATATACTACTATCACCCGTGCTATACTTGCTAACATCTTTAGCATTTTCTAGTTCAGCCTTTGTAAATGGTTTGTTTTGTAAATCGAAAAATAAAAGATTATTCATATTTTTTGCTACATCGTAACTATCATTATTAAAATTAAGTGAATTACTACTAACATCCAATTTAGCTCCTAAAAATGTTAGATCCGTTTTTTGTATATTATAATTATCATTTATTACTTGCAAGGAAAGTAGCATAATCATCTCTGCATCGATTTCAAGATTATTATCTTTGCTAGATTTAAAACAAAATAGCACTAATAAATATCCAAAAAGAATCGCATCTAAATTATTTTTTTTATTTTCATTTTTAATTATATCTATATCATTTTTGATATCGGTATTCAAAAAAGAAATATATAGATTATATAGTTTAATTACATCGTTTATGTATAATTGTATTAATCTAGTTTTTAAAAATCCTGGTTTCCAAATTTCAGATAATTCAGTCTCACTTGCAGTTATTTTAATGTCTGAAAACACATCCTTAAACAATATTTCGAATAAGTCCTCATGTATATCTATAAACTGATCTTCTAGTGTTGACTTTATTAAAAATATATTGTTATACACATTAAAATTCTTTATAAAGCGCTTATATTGTGCAACAGTTATTCTAAAAATACCATACGCATCCTCGGGTTTTGTTTTGTAATAAAACATCGGTTCAGTAGTTCCATCTAAAAGCGTATATTTTTTAATATTACTATATAATTCACTATCTGCGATACTAGAAACATTTGTATTTTTTACAAAAGTTATTTTATCTACATAATTAATTAATGTTAAGTATTTTTCTACTGTATCATTATTTATATTTTTATTCATTATTCCTTCTTTCTTTTGATCAAGTAATTCATTTGTTAATTTAAGATATTTATTATAATATTCATCTTTATTCTTAACGCCGCTTTTAAAATAATTTTCTATTGCTTGTATAATTTCGTTTTCAGTACCTGATACATCTATACTCAGATTATGTTGTTCTTGTAAAATATTATATAAAAGCAAATGGTTATAAAAATCGAAGTTGTGTTCGTTTATTGAAGACATTGAAAACTTATTATTTAAATTTAAATTCATATTTCCCGTAAAATCACCGTCGCTAACAATTGCTGCAGTAGGTGTAGTCCACGTTAAGATAGGCGTGTCTTCGGTATATTGTAAAAAATCATCATTTAAAAATTCTTTCATATTAGTTTCTATATCTTCTTGTGGAAGAGAAATACCAGTTGCATCCTTATATATGTATTCTAATTTTGCACCTCCTCTCTTTGCTTTTACCTCTGGTTCGTATTTAATGTCTATCGTGGATTTATTTCCGGATACATCAGTTAGATTTTTACCGATTTGCTGTGATAGTTCTATGTTTTGTTTTATATCTTGAAATGTATCGTAAATGGGTTGAAATACATAATCAAGTAAATCTCTATATATTGGCATTAGTGTTTTTTCAGTTGAAAAATTGCTATTTTGTTTGAATGTAAAGTCAAAGGCGATAATCATATCTATATTTTCAAATTCGTGTTCCTCTCCGTATGATTCTTCGTAATCTTCAGGTGGATTAGCAATACGACCGTCAAGAACAACTTGATTGACTCCTTTTTTTAACCGATTTTTTTTAACTCTACCTAAAATATTACTCATATAAATCTTTGGACTAAATTTATCTGTTGTCTTGTTTCCCGCTATATATATATCTTTGATCATAGGATGTTGTATTATAGAATCGTTGTTTTTATATAACAAAGACTTTGTATTATAATAATAATAATCATCATATTCGATTCTAACAAAGTCTGGAGGGTTCAATTGAATTATATTTGGATTTGGTCTATTATTTATAAAGGAATCTAGTATATCAATAGATGTCTGAGCAATTTTTTCGTGATTTATTTTTCCTGATCCATCAAGATTTGCTGATGTCTCTAAAAATTTAAACCCAGTCAATGCCGAAATATACTTATCGTGTTTAAAATCTCCAATCAATTTAGGTGAATAAAATAAACTTTGATCCACTGCTAATTCTCCAGCATTTGTAGCGGCCGCCTTTATTAAACGGTCTAAGTCGGAATTCGAAAATTTGTCCTTTGCGATCTGATATATAATAGAATCTACCAATCCGCCGTCTTCTATATTATTAAAATATTCTATATTGTACTGTGAATAAGGGTAATTTCTGTATCGCTCGATAATAGGTTTTCTCTCGCATTCCAATTCACAAATTAACTGTTCGTCGTTGTCAGAATCACTTTTTTTACTTTTGGAAGAACAATAATCAAAAGATGATTTATCGGCTTCTAGATTAATAAATCGATTCACTGACATATTTAACAATTCTTTCAGGTCTAATTCTGTAGGAATATTTATAAGTATTTGGGTATCGAATCTTCGAAGAATTGCTCCATCCAAATTCCACGGATAGTTTGTAGCGGCGACAACCGCCACATTTGGAAACGATTTAATACCATCCATCATTTGTAATAATGTATTTACCGAATTGACTGCCAAACCAGTGGTATCTTTATCTCTGTCGGGTGCGATCGCATCCATTTCATCCATAAAAATAATGGAAATGTATTTTTTCTTTCCAGGACAATCGTTTTGATATTTACACGCCGCATCACTTGCACATCGAAATGCTTCTTCAATGCGTTTTTCGGTTTCACCGACATATTTTCCTTTTAAATCGCCAGGAGATGGAGAGAAGAAGAGCACACCTACACTATCATCCTTTTTTTGCAGTTCATTCACCGCTGCTTTAACCAGATAGGTTTTACCTGTTCCTGGGGGACCGTAAATTAAAATACCTTTTGATGTTTTTGGGTATAAATTGGGATAAACAAGAGGATATACAAGACTAGAATCAATTAGTTTTTTCTCCTTTACTAATCCGGCAACATCGTCGTAGAAAATACAATCAGCCCCGCCTTTTTTAAATACGAGTGGTTTAATTTTTGTACAAATTTTTTCCCAATCTTTTGTTTCATCATTGTCATCATCTGATTTACTTGATCCCACACTTTGTTGTAAATTTTGAATAACTTGTAAAAGCGAATTCATAAGTTTATTTATAGCTATAACAATTGTTTCATCTCGATCATTTGGTATTGCTCTTAAAATAGAATTTAATAAAACTGTCGCACAAGAATAACTAACAAGCGCGCCAACCATTTCACCGCTGGAATAATAGAATTTACCATTGTTATATAATATATTTGCTTCTTCGACATTATTTTTTATCAAAGGTTTGTTTTTTGCATAAGCAATAATACCTTTAAATACGTCACTTGAACAATTTACATCTGTGTAAACATCATCTGAATCAATTGATACTGACTTTGATTCTTCATCTGAAGGGTTGTCTACTGACTTTGATTCTTCATCTGAATCAATTGATACTGACTTTGATTCTTCAGCTGAAGGGTTTTCTACTGACTTTGATTCTTCATCTGAATCAATTGATACTGACTTTGATTCTTCATCTGATACATCTGATACTACTGCGGGTTCATTTTGATCTTTTGTTTTTGTTTTTGGTATCGCTGTATTCATTTATAATTATAGTATAAAATATTTTTATTTATATTTTCTTAAATAACATTTTAAGCAAAATCCTTAGTATTAATTCAAATACTTTATATTAAAATAATTTTATCTTATAATATAAAATATGTCGTCGCGCCAATCCTTGCAAGCGCCGGTAACCTATCAAAAAGATAGTGTCCGAACTATAAATAAATATAATTTTGACAAATATAATGTTTACAACAAACAACTAAATAAAATATGGAAAAAGACTGATAATATAATGAAAAAATATAGTACTCCTGATGAAAAATATCAGACAAAAGTTATCAAATATAACAAAAGGATTTCAATGTATAGTATTATAAAAGATAATGAAATTATCTTATTAAATAGTTCACCTCCACCAGGATCCCAAGCAAGTTCTGCGGGTTCAGACGATAGAAAAAAACGCCTATCCGAATTGCAAAAAGGCATTATTCGAAGCTTACATAAACCGGCTACATATAATCCGTATTTAAAGGAAAAACAATTGGAACGCTATTTTTCAATGTTACACAGAAACGTTACTAAATACCAAGAGCAATATCTTTTGATTCAAGAAGAAAAGGAGGCAAACAATAATGTTACAGGTATGTTATACAGTATTATATCTAGTCCAATTGTTGAATATATAACTCCAATTATTATTGGCGTTGGATTTAATATGCTAATTGTGGCTTCCATAGGAAATCCTGCAACTTGGATAACAATGCTACCTATCATTTCAACAAGCGCAACTGCTACAGCTGGAACTGTTACAGTAGTAGAGGGTGCGGCAGCCACTACAGCAGTAGCAGGTACAACAGGAGCCGGGTGGGTCTCATTTAATGGATTTTTGGATTTATTCTATACTTCAGGGTTTTTTGATCTAAATGACGTTGCAAAATTAAAAGAATTATATACCGGAATGGTAAGCTTTTGTCAAACAAACCCTGCTGAAGCGAGTAGTCCGGAAGTAGTTAAAAATATAATTACAAGTATATTTCAACCGGCTCAAGGAGGTACCGCAATAGATCCAAATAATGGAATTTACAAATTTTATAAATACATTTATGATTGTGTTGCAAGAAAAGACATATTTAATGCGGCAGTCATTGATACTACCAACAAAGGATGGTTAGGATTTGTGCAAGCATACATAAGACATCCTTACGGTCAATTTACACTATCTTCATTGCAATTGGCGTCTAATATATATTCATATATAGAGACGACAAAAACCTTATTTTCGGAATATGAAAATATTAATAAAAACATCATATTTGAAGCCGCATTTAAATACGGTACAAATACGAGGACATTTCACGAACTTACTAGATATATAAGTACCTCAACTATTTCTGGCGGAGATCGTTTCTTTCAATGGATTTGTAAAGAAGGTAATAATATTAGTAATAATCAATTTACCAGTTTTGTTGTAAATACTTGGTCTAGTGATTATAATCCGATTAAGTCAATACCAAACTATATTCCAATTCAAAAAATGTGGGAAAGTAATTACAACCCACTACCAATATTATTGGGATATGTACCAACCAATTTTTTTACAATAATGGTAGATACGACCTTAAAAGCTACTATAACTCAGGGTGTTAATTCGTATTTTTCTAGTTTAAAAGAAGAATCTAAAAGAAACAAAGTCGTCGTTCAAAAGACTGAAAAGGAACAAATGACCTTGATCGAACAAAAAATTATTCAAGTTTCCAAATTAAAGAAAGAAGGTTACACCAATGAAGATATTGCTGAATTTCTGGATCCTACTCCAGAAGAACCAAATAATTATCAGTTTTTTCTTTTGAGATATGCAGTAGAATTTAAAAAAACATTTAAAAAATATTTGAAAAATCCAAATCTAGCCGCGAAAAATATTTCCGTCTATTGTAACGGATTTGTTTTATTTAAATGTCTACTTACCAATATACATAATTTGACGTTATCATTTGCAGTTGCATATTTTAAAGAATTAGTTTTAAAAGGTTATGAGGTCGTAAATTTACGCGATTTATATCCCCTTCATTTGATAAAATCATTTTTAACGGAAGGAAACATATCACAGGTCTTGTTCTTTTTTATAAAAATGTATTATGGTACGGATGAAGCAATATTTCAACAAATAGAATTGTATAAGACGAAATTTATTTCAGATATTATAAATGATCTTCAAATATTACATAATGAAGTTCAAAAGGTATTTTTCGATAGTGAATTAGGAATGAGTATTTATAAATATTTTAAAATAATAGAAGATCTCTGGATTGTAAATGCGATTAAAATATCATTGAAAATAATGAATTTTGTTGTTTATAATTATTATTTACCTAGGGAATTAACAGAAAGAGCTCAACCAATAGCGGATTCATTAAAAATACCTATTTTATCTATATTGGAAGATCCGGTGGATTTGATAAAATTCACAACATTTATAGATCATAAGATTTCAAATATAATTGCGGCGATGAAAGAATGGAATATGGACAAGGTTTTTTCTGAATTTAAAGATTTTACAGATATTAACACTATTTTGCTTAAAAATGTAGTTGCTTATGTAGCGCCTAATAATTACTTTGAAATGTATGATAAACAGTCTATGGAACAATTAGCTGGAAATTTAATTCAAGACCAAAATGGGGATTATGTAATACTAAGTTTTAATAGAAATGATTTGCCAGATGAAACCGGTGAGGTAGTTCCAAATTTTTCTCTATTTGACGTAAATGATTTATTTGTTATTTTAAACAATGAAAACAAAACAAAGCCTTCTATATTTGAAATGGATCCTAATAACCCAGAAAAAATATACGAAATAATTTATGCATATTATGAAAGTGAATTCAAAGAAAAACAAAAAGGGGATCCGAAAAAATTTCCATCATACGATAAATATTTGATGGAAAAATACAATGATTTATATTTAAAGGTTCACGATTTACCTGATCGCGAATTACCTGATCGCGAATTATCAATTTCTAAAAAAGAAACCACTATAAATTCTGTTGTAAAAGATGCTTTGGAAGTTGTTACAGATGTAGCTGACGAAGTACTAGAAAAAATGGTTGGAAAGGTCGAACCTACACAAGAACAAATCATTGAATTGGGAATTTTGGGTAAAGTATTAGAAATACGTCGTAATGTCAATATGAAAGAATCCGGATGGATAAATTTAGATGACCCTTGGATAAAAAAATTCCAGGAATGGTGGGATTGGTTAATGGAAAAACTAGTTGGTAGACAGGCGCCTACGAAACCACCGACTCCGCCTCCACCCTATAAAGAATACAAAATTCCTTCGTTAACCGACTCTGAAATCGATGCTGTAGCAAAATTTTTTACAGGAAATTATAGAGAAAATATTGACAATAAAAAGTTTGAAGAAAATTTGGGTGAGATTTTTACATCTTCAAAAAATTTAAATTTAGCCCTACCTAATACGGACGGTTTTAGATTTGTAAACGTCGATATTAAAGAGTTTTTTGATGTTAAAATAATTATGGAATATTTTTTTACAAAAGAAGAATATGATACTCCTATGTCTTTATTATTAAAACTTGAAGATTATGCACAGGATGATGTATTTATAGCAGGCGAATTAGCAAACCTAAATTATATTATGAATAATGATATTGCTAACGCTGTAAACAAGTTTAAAAAACCATATCATAGTATACCCTCTAATTTTTCGAATTTTGACATTGTATTACCATTAAATGAATTAAATTTTAATTACAATGTATTCTATAAATTATGCGAAAACAATTTGCAAGATAAAAAGTTAACGGTAGAAGATGGAAAGGAAGACTATGTGTTTGATATATTAAAACAAATACTAGGGATTGATAAGGCGTGTTATTCGACGAATATGGGAGCGATTCTTCTTGATAAAAACGGGTACAATATTAATACAAATGAAAAAGATGATACTTGTAGCAAAGATAATACAATGACAGATTTTTATAGTTTAACTTCGGAACAAAAAACAAATGTTATTTCCACATTGATAATGCGGCCAGAGGTAATACAATTTTTACATAGTCATACACCAGGAATTTTAGATTTTACTTCGTTGATCACAGAGGAATACAATAGACAGAATAATCGGTATCCGTTTACTCCTTTGGACCAAAATATACCTGGCAATTTTGGAATAATTGAAGCAGAACTGGGGTTTGATGTAACAAATTATAAAGATTTTGTAGATTTTATTGTTTCTAATAAAAATACTGTTAATATGTTGCACGATAATATGATTGACAATGTTATTACCACGATTGATGTTGCAGATGAAAAGCTATTGAAAGAACAAATAGATAGCATACAAACTCAGAAATTATCAAACGATGCTGAATTAATTGTCGTAAATCAAAATATAGATTCACACGATTTAAAAATAATAGAATTAGAACAAAATATAAAAATATTGGAAGAAACCGCTCAAAAAAATAAAATTAAGAAGGATCCTAACCTAAATATTGAAATATCATTTTTACGCTCTATACTACAAGGTCTTCAATCAAAAAAATCCGAATTTGAATCTTCTAGGTTAAAATTATTAGTTGAAAATAATTCTCTCGATAAGGAAATACAAGATCTGAATGATATACTGATACTTTTACAAGAAAGTAAAACAAAACAAAATAAAATCATTGAAACCCTAGAAGATAATATCAAAAACACAGAGTCAGAATTAAAGAAATTAAATGATGACATAAATTCGTTGAAGGAATTGCAAGATAAAAACCCTTATGATACTACAATAACAGAGCAAATTACAAATATGCAAACAGAAATAAATTTTAATCAAATATATTTTGAAGGATTGAAAGTAAGACTAAATATTGAAAGGAATCGAGATGGGCTGAATCCTTTATTGAAGAGTTTTGGAGATTCGCTAAAAAAAATTAAAAGATTTATGGTATTAGACAATAACTTTAAAGAACAAATATATGAATACTTTGTTATACGTAGACCTGAACTTGGTAAATTTAATGAGGATTTTAATTCGTTAGACATATATGAACAAGCTGAGCTTAAAAAAATATACGATATATGTGGTACGAATGATCCATCTCAAATTAAAAAAATGTATGCGGATTTCAATGATGTTTTAAAATATGGCAAATCTGGTAATTTTATAATCGGCGATGTAGATAACAAATTTTCAATCGACATTAATATAGAAGATGATCTTTATAAAAATTGTGCAAAATGTAAAAAAAATACAAATAATCCAACATTTTTTAAAATTCTAGAAGATTCATTTAATCGTGCTTTGAAACTTGAAATAAATAATCCTGAAGGTATATGCATAGATAGAGACATCAATTCTATGAAACAATTTATAATTATAAAATATGATTTGTATAAAGAATATAAAATAATGCGTGCACAAGATTTTTATGATTATGCTATAGATAAAGTGACAATTTTTGAAAATAGAATCATTAAAATATTTAATCAATATAATATTGGCGATTCAGACCAAAAAGGGTTAATTGAACTATACAAAATAGCCAAACTTAGAGCTGATAATAGAAAAAACATTGATCCAACGGTATACGTAGGAAATATTGGTCAACCGACATTCGATAAAGGTACCTCAAAGGATGATACTTCAAATAAAGGTACATCGCCCTCTGGTCAAGATACACGTCAAAATCAAGGAGAAGGGCCTGGAACGAAAAATGAAAAGAAAAATCAAACGAAAAATGAAACGAAAAATGTAAAAACAGAAACTAAAGTGGAGACAAATATAGCATCAAAAATAGACAACGTGGTGAAAGAAGAAGTGATAAACCAATTAGATACAGGAACCAAAGAAGATAATAAATTACAATCAAAAGAGTCAGAAGACTCTACTTTAAAAAATTTATTGGCTTCTATATTTGGAGGTGACGATAGTTGGCTAAATCAAATGACACGATGGTTAAGAAATTTTGGAGCTGAAAATAAAAAGATAAATACCCGAAATACACAAGATCTAGAATTTGACGAATCATATAGTGAACCAGATAAAAATGCGTTTGAAGATAATTTTAAATGGTGTAAGGATAACGCAAACAAATGGATAATGCATTATGGTGAAGTTATTATTATAGACGAAACGTTAACTACAAAAGAAGAGAAAGATAAAATAAAACAAAAAATTATTATGAAAGGATGTAAACAAGAAAGTTTGTTCACATATTCTATAAAAAAAATGATGGATCTTGTTCAAATGGCTCAAGACCTTAACTTGCTTCCGTGGTTTATTGGCATTATAAATGCTATTGTTATTGTCATAATTGCCATATTAACTGTTTTGTGTTGGTATATTCCAACACAGCCCATTTGCACATCTGCTCTGCCTTGGTTTATTTCATTTCAAGGCTGGCTAGCAAATGCATCTATTTCTTTTGCGATAATATCAGGATGTTTAAAACAAGCATTTTTGTTTTTCTTTTCATTTGCCGTCGATAAAATGTTTCAAAATAACAAACCAAGTGATAATTTTTTACTAGGCAATACACTTATACAGTTTGCTTTTTTACATTTAAAAAGAGATTTTGAAAAAAACATTAATGATACCAAATATAATGTCTTAGACTGTAATACTTTATTTGATGCATATAATGGTCAAACCGGATCATTTGTAAACTTAATAAATAGCACTGAAGCAAAAATTAAAAATAATTTGTTGAATAAAAACCCGGATTTGTATAATAATATAAATAACAAGCAAAATTTTTTGATGTATATAAATGTTGGTGCAGTAGATTCTTATTCAGATAATAAAATGCTACCCGACTTAGATCCTTCAAATAAACCAGCGATTATTACAGAAGTCTTGTTGGATATATCAGAACAGCAGAAAATAAGAGTAGATAATCTATCGAAAACTATATTTAATGATTGTAAAGATTATAAGAATTATGATATAATTGATTCGGTATTAGTTGATACTCAAAAAATTTTAAATTTGGAAATGACTAATTTCACCTTTTTAAATATGTTCTTTTGTAAGATGTTTGATATGAAACCTCCGACAAATCAGCAACTTCAATCTGAAATTTGGTGGGCTGACTTTATAATTTATAAGTTATGGGGGTTTGATTTTAAAAGATTAACAAAACAAATTATCGCACCTGTACTTAAATTTATACTTCCGCGAAAAAAATTACGAAGTTTTGTGTTAACCAACCTTTTTGGCAGCAGTTCTTCAAAAGATTTAAACAGTCAAAATAAATCGAAAGTAAACTTTAATATTATGCGAGATCTTATAAATGAATCAGTTGATCGAATTCTAGAAAATTCAACAGATCCAAATTCACAACAAATCATTGATTCTAAATTAGAAAGCGAATTAGACAAGGAATTTACAGAAATTATAACAAAATTTTTTGGCGGTTTATGGGGTATAATATACGCATTTTTTTCAGGAGTAGCAGGACAAGTACCGTCTTTTAATTTTGATGCATATGATAATTATGATAAAAAATGTATTCAAGGGTATTGTTTTAAAAACGAGCTTGAGAGTAAAGATGATGAACATATGAAAGAATATATTCGAAAGGCTTTGTGTGAAATTAAAGATAATACTAATATAGAAAAACTCAAATTAGATGAAATAAAAGATATACTAGGTATAAATAGTACTGAATTAAACAGTATATGTGATTACAATAATTTTTATAGAGAATATAGTGCGGATAAGGTTACTGGAAAGGAGGATAAATTTAATGAATTAATGGATAATATCTATAATAGTATTCAAAATGCAAAAAAAACAGTAACATCTTATGACCTAATTAAGATTAACTATGTAGAAAATAATTCAAAACTGGAAAAAAAACTAAAGGCAGCAATTAACATAGATCATAGAAATAAATATTTTGACAGTTTGTTAGAAATGATTGAAGTTTATAAAAACAAGCCATATTTTCCACCAAATGATGTAAAATTGCGTGATTTTATAGAAAACAAGGTAAATAACACAAAAAACATATATTTCGTTGGATCGTGGAATAATATTGAAGAAGAATTTAAAAACCGTAATACATCTTTGTTTTCAGTGACACCTAGATTTGTTCCTCCGGCAGTACTAAAAGTAAAACTATGTAATGATGATGAGAAATTAGTATTTATACCATTAACAAACTCTGATGGTGCAGTTGAAAATACTTATGTGTGTGTTACTAGTAAAATATATAAAAATGAGATTGATGACTTTGAAAAAGAGTTAAATAAAAATATTAAAAATGAAAATAATAGTAATCAATTGCAAATAATAAACGGTTTAATTGCAAATTTTTCGTCAAAAATAAATGATATAGACGATAAAGAAAAAAGGGGTAGGTTAGAAGAAGAAATAGATAACTTAAAAAATGATCTATCTATTAAAAACGACGATTTAGGTAACAAATATTATACTAAAACTGCCCAGGAAATTATTAATGTAATAAAGGCAATAGAAAAACAACTTGAATTAGTAGAAAAACCCTCAACTGGTGCCATAATAGATGAGTTTATAAAGGTAAATATAGAGAGATTAAATGAAGAACAATTGTCAAGCCAAATGAATTATAATAAAGACGTTAATGAATTAGAAAATATAGATCCTACCAATGTAATAATATTTTTTTTAAAAGAAAATACTCAAAAATTAGATGAAGATTCAAAAGAATTATTAAATAACATAATAAGTGATGTATTAAAAGTATTGCCTGTCAATAAAAAGAATAGTACAGAAATAAATGAAAAAAATACAGCGAATAATAAAGAAGTACTTGAAAATTTAAAGGCAAATATGTTAACCTTATTAGAAAAAATAAAACAGCAGAATGTAGCACCAGATGAAGATGTTGAAAAAATGAAGGAGTTAGCAAAAAAATTATCAATTGATAATTTAGAACCAGATATAGAAAAATTAAATAAAAGAGAATATGTTACAAGTGGTATATACAATTCTATAACTCTTATAGACGAGAATTTATATGCTCAAAGATATTTTGCCTCATTAGCTAATATTCAAAAATATGATAAAGAGAGAAAAAAACAAATCAATATTTCAGAATATAATGCATTTATGTACAATAAGTTTTTTATAGATGAAAATAAAAAAACTAATAAAAATGTAAATTATAGTATTATAGATTTATTACATAAAATAAATACAATAAACGATTATACTTTGACAGATAAAGATAAAATTTTAATTTTAACTGGTGGAAATGAAATATTAACAGGCGATGATGATGGAAAAATCAAAGAAAATGTTAAAAATCTATTTATGAATAAAGAATTTTCGCGAAATTTATTTAATTTGCTTATTTCTGAAATAAAACAGCCTCCAAATATAAAAGAATATTATGACATTATTCCCAGCGATAGACCAACATTAAACGGTAAAGATATAAAATATGCAGGACAATTAATTAATGATAAAATAAATTATGAAGATAGGGAAACAGACTTTAAAACTAGTCAATATATAGATGTTTACAACCAAATGTATTCGTACTATGGAGGAAAAGCAATAATAACAGACTCTGGTGAGCATAGAATAACTCCTATAATAGAAGGTGAAAAAACACTTGCCGGTTATGATACAAAACAATACATAGATTATGCTGTAAAAATAGTTCAATCTAAAAATAACAACATTGCGCCACCTTGGACACAAGGTAAGACAAAACCATCATATTCAAATGAATTATTAGGTGATACCACCAGTTACGAAATTTATGATATATCCATTGCCAACAGAAATCTTGCAAGAATAGGACCTCCTCCGATTATGGTAGATATAGGAGATAAATTTAGAAAAGATATAGAAACAAATTTCAGAGAGGCTCTTGATACTGTGTATAAAAATCCTGACCGTTCACTTATTCCAAAAGGAGAAATTAGTACAGATAAAAAAGGAAAAGATCTTACTGAAGCAGCAGAAGATATTTTAAACAATTATCAAATTTACACATTTAAAGAAGATAAGTATAAAAATTCTAGTGTGTATCTTTTAAAAGAAGATATTGCTAATTTTGAACAAATATTTGAGAATTTTAATGCTTCAGATTATGCAAAAAGTTTATTGGATGCAGAATTAAATAAAAATAAAGAATGCGATAAAATAACTGCTGCCGATATAAGTAAAGTAGAATACGCCTATTTATATAATACAGGTAGAGACTATATAGTAGATATGTGCAAAAAAGATATTGCTGTAAAATATGATTATCTAGAAAATTTAAAAGTAAGAGGAATAATAAATGATGATGGAGGTAATATGAGCATATCAGATATGAAAGAGTATTTAGAAGAGAAATATGGTATAAATCAATACATAGAAGATGATATTAACGCCTTTGTAAAATATTTTATGAGTACGTCTGTACTTTTTAAAAGAACAGGTGTAAATGGTTCTTCAAGTCTAATAACTTTACAGGAAAATATCGAAAATACATCAGGGAAACCTATAAAAATAACAGATCTAGTTGTTAACAAAGCCGATATCCTGTAGATTAAAAATATGTATACTTATTATTTTAAATATGTGACCTAAATACGGATCTAAAATAATAAATAATATATAAAACTATATAAAGCTAACACAATATACACATTATAATAAAATGACACCTGAAAGACACTACAATCGATGGACTATTAATGAAATTTTATCTCTTCAAAGAGAGTATGAATTACTTGAATGGACTATTCAAGAAATTGCTGTTAAACATCAGCGTAGCGTAAGAGCTATTTTGTGTAAATTAGAAGCAGAGGGTTTTATTGGATCCTGGGACAACGCAAGAGGTTTTAATTCAAAGGAATATCAAAATATATGCGATGGTGTTATTTATGAAGAGGAAAGTGTTGCTGAATTTGAGGATGACAACAACAATGATGATGATTATGAGGAGGATGAAGATACAGACAACGAAACACTTTCTATCGATGATAAAGAAAGTGATGTAGATAGACTTACCGAGCGCGTGTGGAATTTGGAAACAAGTGTAAAAGATATCGGAAGTATGGTATCAAAAATGTTTGATTCTTGGGTCACAAAGAAAACTGTAAAACGTGAACCATTACGAAAATATTAATTTTATAAAATATAAAATATAAAATAAAAAAATTATATATTGAAATTTATAATTTTTTAGCTGTTAAAAAACTCTTTTATATAAGAGATGTATAAATTTTGGTATGATTCATTTTGGTATAATTTATTAAAATTAAAATACTAACAACCGTCTTGTGAAATAGTAACATAATTGAAATTATAATCATCCAAAAATTCAGTAACTTCATCGTCATACAATTTGTAAAACGAATTTAAATCTCTCGTTAAAACCCATAATGAAATACCAGACGGGGTTGTTATAATGCTATATTGGTATTGGTTATCAACAACTTCACCCAATTTAACCACCCAATAAGGACCATCTACTGGAACACCATCTAAATGAACGGTTAGTTTACCTGGTTCAGTAATATTTGTATAATAGCCATAACCAGAAATAATTTCAACTTGATCATTTTTATTTAATTGACGATTTACAACACTAATATTACCATTATCCAACAAACCATAATCAGCTGTTAAACATTTGCCATAACCTTGAAAAATATAATTTGTAGGTGCAGCATAAATATTTATCCAATGACCTGTATATTTATTGACATCTAAATCTGGAACTGTATCTGGAATTTTTGTACTTAAAAACAAAGAAAACAAAGAAACAAGAAGTGTTGAAAAAATCATTTATAGATTATATAAATAATATTGTTTTATATTCATTACATTGAATAATACTTAATTCGAATACTTATTT
>JACCDO010273352.1_pt1 | contig 19074 bp, 17 predicted proteins | sample 7446101 | NCBI WGS metagenome assembly JACCDO01 (sample SAMN15323440, study PRJNA562643) | freshwater metagenome | isolation source: river surface water | place: USA:Blue River Watershed | collected 2017-08-16 | reverse complement strand
GTGCTTCGTCAATTGGATTTAGTCTTATTGCATGACGTGGTTTTTGATAAATTACTTGGACTTTCGCCAATCGAACAGCGGACTACTCCTGACTTAGCTTTTGAACGAAATTTTTCCAGATGTGTCCAAGAGGTGCAATCTAAAAATGCCAAGTTTGCCATCATCACCCGAGAAATTGACTTGAGTCAAGTGATCGAGGTGTGTAACTCAGGGCAGGTAATGCCTCAAAAATCCACCTATTTCTACCCCAAAGCGCTTGGGGGGATGCTTTTTGCTACTGTGAATCAAGAAGAATTTAACTACGACTATGACCAGTTTTTTAAGGAATCTAGACTCTAAAAAAATTATTTTGGGATCGAATTCTCCAAGGAGACAAGAGCTTCTTCGCGGATTGGAACTTGATTTTGAAGTTCGTGTACATCCGGTTGATGAGACTATTCCTGCGGATCTTCCGGCGCAGTATGCAGCTGCTTACCTTTCCAAACTGAAGGCAGATGCATTTCCTGGGGAACTTCAAGAAAATGACCTGCTCATCACAGCGGATACGGTAGTAATTGATCATGAGAAGGTGCTTGGAAAACCAGCGGATGAACAGGAAGCCTTTGAGATGCTGAAAAGCCTTTCAGGTGCTACTCATACCGTGATGACAGCGGTGACAATTAAAGATCGTAAATCCTCCATCACTTTGGAAGATGAAGCCCAAGTGACTTTTCGATTTTTGGAAGAAGAGGAAATTAGGCATTACCTCAAAAAATATCAACCATTCGATAAAGCAGGTTCTTATGGAATTCAAGAATGGATAGGATTTATTGGGGTAAGTAGTATTACGGGATCGTATTTTACGGTGATGGGCTTTCCATTGCACCTCGTTTATGCGCAACTCAAAAAGTGGGTTTAAGGCGTCTTGGATAAAAAAAAATGAATTTTGGATAATCAAGTAAAAAAAGAGAAGGCGGGATGTCCCGCCTTCTCTTTTTTTACTTGATTACTCGTTTTCCTTCGACTGCGAAGGAATCCATCAGGGATCCACTGACATTTTCATCGTCTTCACGCTGAAGAGCCAAGTACAGATCACCATATTCAGAGGTGAAGTTTAGTGTAAGGCTGTTTTCTGACTCCGTAATGTCATTCATCTTGGTTTCATTTCCTGATGAATCCACAAACTTTCCGACCAACTTACCATCCACACGCTCGAGTGTGAGCATTACGGTGATGGTTCCCATTGGGGTGTCTTTGATCGTTACATCCCAATCGCCTACAAAGTAGTCGGTTGTTTGTGCTTGGGTGGTGAAAGAAATTAGGAAAAGTGCAAAACCGCACAAAATGGTAGTGATTAGTTTCATGGTTCTATTGGTTAAGGAATTGAATTGGAAAGAAATATAGAAAAAGGAATTGAATTAATTTGAAGGAGTCTATTGTTTTCGATTTTTTAAGAAAATCAGTTAGCCATTTCAATCAGTTAAACTCTTGGTGGCAATAGTTTGTAAAGAACCGGGGTAACGATTCTAGATAAAATTGTAGAACTGATCAATCCTCCAATAAGTACAATAGCAAGTGGAGAAATGAGCGGATTGGTACTCAAAGCCACAGGGATCAAGCCACCTATTGCTGTGATGGTAGTCAACACGATGGGTAGGAAGCGAATTTCACCCGATTTTTGAATCGCGGTATCGAGATCTACTCCTTCTTTTCGCAGCTGGTTGGTGAAATCCACCAAAAGTATGGAGGTCTTCACTTCAATCCCTGCCAAGGCAATGAGCCCAATGATGGCGACAAAGGAAAGGGAATTGCCTGTAATCCAGAGTGCAATCAACGCACCCACCATCCCCAAAGGAATCACCGAAAGGACAATGATCGTGCTTTTGAAGGTTCGGAAAAGTAAAATCAAAACTGCAATGAAAAGGAAGACAGTGATGATAATAATGTTATTGAATCCTGCAAAGGATTCTTGTTTGGTTTCATATTCACCTCCTAATGTCAAACGATAACCTTCAGGTAAGGGAATTTGATCTAGTTTGGTCATCGCTTCTCCTAGAACTCGATCTGTTAGGTAATTGGCATCTACAAAGGAGGAGACAGAAACAGATCTATTTTTATTGTAATGGTCAATGGTCAAGATGCTGCTTTCAAATTGGAGGTCTGCAATTTGGGAAAGTGGAATGCCCTTGCCTTGATTGTTGTAAATGTAAATGGGGTCGAAAGTTTCTAAGGTTGCTCGATCCCCTTTTGGGGTAGTGAGTAAAATCGAACGTTCATTGCCTTGGGGGTCTGTAAATGAACCCAAGTTCAATCCTGCCAAGGCGAGTCGTACGGTTTGGTCGATGTCTGAAGTAGCTATACTCAATTGTCGGGCCTTATCTTTTTGAATGGCTACCCGGATATCAGTCTTTAAGTTGGCTACTGGGTTATTGACATAGATAGTGCCAGGAGTTTGCTTTAGTACTTGCTCCACTTTTCCGGCCAAACTTCGAAGCGTATCCAGATTTTCCCCTACTAACCTGATTTCAATGGGAGCAGTGACCGGTGGTCCTTGTTCAAAGTTTTTAACTTCCACTTTTGCACCGACTACCTTGGCAAAACTCGCTTGGAGGGTTTGGATGATTTCCAATTTCCGAGGAGCGGAAGTTTCGGGTTTTAGTTGAACAAACAATTGCCCATAATCGCTGCGCTCATTTTCAGGTATCTCGTTGTAATAGATGCGGGGATTTCCTTTTCCTACATTGGTTGCAAAATTTTTCAACTCAGGAATTTTGGCCACTTCTTGTTCCACTTGCCGCACAAGGGTATCCGTGTTACTTAAATTGGATTGCAGAGGTGTGGTGATATTGACAAGAAACTGTGGTTTTTCCGAAGAAGGGAAGAGGCTAAATCCGATTACAGGAAATAAACCAAGGGAGCCAAAGAAGATTGCACCAGCAATAACGAGCGTAGCCACAGGCTTTTTTAATGCTTTTTCAAGAAGCGGAGCATAACTGACATGGATGCCTTTCTGGAACAGGTCGTAAATTTTATTGGAATGACCTTCCTTCTTGTTTTTTAACAGCCAGGTGGAAAGGAAAGGAATGATGGTCAGGGATACCACCAGTGAGGCAAGCACGCTTGTAATGACTGACATCGGTAGGCTTCTTACAAAATCCCCCGAACTTTCTGGCAAGAATACTAGGGGAAGGAAGGCGATAATTAAAGTAACCGTACATCCGACTACAGAGATCGAAATCTGTTGGGTGGCCTTCAATGCTGCTTCTTTCTTACTAAACCCATCTCGAATCCACCGTTCGATGTTTTCCACGACGACGATGCTGTCGTCTACCAGTAGGCCCAAGGCTACTACCAAACCGACGATGCTAAGTTGGTTGAGTCCATATCCCAGCGCATTCAATAAAATCAATCCGATGGCCAGTGACAAGGGAATGGAAACCATGACGATAATAGAGGCACGGTTGCCCAAGGGGAGCAAAGTCACAAATACCAAAGCTATCGCGATTAAAAAGTCCATTCCCAAGCCACCCAATCGTCTATTTACATAGTCAGCTTGATCAAAAGCAACGATTAAATCGATATTGTCAGGCAACTTTTCGGTGCTTGAAGCGAGTAAGGGAATGTATTTTTCTTGTACATTGGAAATGTTGGTACCTTCTTTTAAGGCTGCAGTCACAAAGATAGAGCGGTAGCCATTGAGTCGTGTGATGTGCTTGGTGTCCTCAAAGTCATCGCGAATCGTAGCTACATCCTTCAAAAGGATGTTTTTTCCTTGTAAGGAATAAACCACGGTCTCGGCGATTTCATCGGCTGAACTGTAATTCCCACTCGTTTTTACATTGAAGGTTTTATTACCAGCATCTACTTGACCTCCAGGAATATTACTCAATTCACTTTTAATACTACCGATTAGCGCAGCAAGAGGGATGTTTAGTGTTGCTATTTTATCCAGTTGTAATTCGATCTTAACCAGTTGGGAGGGGAGTCCATGTATTTTGACATTTTTCAATTCCGTGATGCTCTCCAGGTCTTTCTGGAGGCGATCAGCTTCGGTTTTAAGCGATTCTCGGGAGGCATTTTCACTCACTAATGCGATTTGGAGAATATTGACATCGGAAGGTCGAACCTTCTTTACTTCGATCGAAAAAATTTCCGCTGGCAATTGGGGTCGAAGGGTGTTGACTTCACGTACGAGTTCTTGGTATTTTTCATCTACATCCTCGTTGTAATTGTATTCTACTAAAAGAATAGCTGCACCGTCTTTGATCTCAGTTTCAATGCGCTTGATATTTTCGAGTGCATAGATTGTTTTTTCCAAGGGATCCACGACCAATTCTTCCAAATCCTCGGGGCTTGCACCTGGATAAATGACTACTATGGGAAAATTGGGCGAGTTGATTACCGGGTCTTCACTCCTCGGCATGTTCAAAAAGGTAGTCAATCCCAATACCACCGTCATGAGAAATATGACGAGGGTAAACTGGTAATTTTTTACCGCGAAGTCAGAGATTTTCATCAGTTCTTAACTTGAATAGTGGAACCATCCGATAAGTAGGCACTTCCTGATACAATGAGGCTCTTGTAATTTTCCAATCCAGTGAGCACCTGAATAGATGTTGGTGTGATTTTACCCAATTGTACTTTTATTTTTTTCGCTTTTTGGCCATCATCAACAAAAACATAGCCGCTGTCCCCATTGGCATCCAGGACGGATTCAAAAGGAACTTCCCAGCCTTGTACAGTTTGGGAAGGCTGGATTCGAGCTTTTCCAAACATTCCAGACGCCAAGGAAACTTCTTTGACTGATTCAGGACTTAATTCTACCCAATAAGTACCCGTAATCGGGTCCGCGGATTGACTTTTTTGGGTTACTTTGGCAGGTATCCAAGCAGCTGATGCCGCGGTGTTGATCTCCGCTTGGTCACCAATCCGAATAGCACCCCATTGCTGATCACTCACGGTTATCCTTAAAATCCAAGCACCTGAAGCAGCGCCATTAATTTGTAGAATGGGAGTTCCTGAGGCAACCAACTGACCTGGATTCACAAACTTTTTGAGTACAAATCCATTTTTTGTTGCACGGATTTGGGATTGGGCCAAGTTGAAGTTGGCCGAACTCAACTGCTGTTCAGCGATGTCTAACGCTGTTTTTGAATTTTCAAACTGCTCAAGTGTAGCCACAGAGTCCGAATAGAGACGTGTTGCACGCTGATGGTCTCGAAGCGCTTTTTCGTAGGCGAGTTTGGATTGACGAACGCCAGCTTGAATCTCTGTCAAATCAAGACTTGCTACGATTTGCCCAGATTTTACAGCATCGCCTTCCTCCACAAGTACTTTGGCTACAATTCCTCCTAGTTTAAAGGATAGGAGTGTTTCGTCCTTGGTACTGAAAGTACCACTTGCAGTCACTGTTGCAGCCAAATTGGAAGATTGGAGCGGAAAAAGGCTGACTGGAATGGCCTCACCTGTTTGTGGGATGTTCGTATCACTAGGTGTACTGCTGCTGCATCCTAAAAGAAAAAAGATTAAAATAACTGGTAAAAGTGAATAGCGCTTTTTCATGGCTTAGTTGGTTTCAGTAAAGAGTTGACGTTCAAGCTGTGCCAAGGCCATCTGTAGCTTGTAAGCACTGATATTTTTTTGAAGGGCAGCTTGGGTGTATTGGTTTCTTGCATCTATGTATTCAAGTAAAGATTGGCTTCCATCCTTGAAGGCTTTGTCTACGAGTTTGAGGTAGGCGGAGGCCGATACGAGTTTCTTTTCCGAAGATTGGAGCGCAGCTAGTAGGGTTTTTACCTCATTTCGCTGAGTTTGAAGGCCTAGGTTAAGTTTCTGGTTCACCAATTCTTTTTGCCGTTGGACAGCTTGCAAGCCGATGACATTCCTTTGGATTTGGTTTTGATTTCTTCCTCCTTGAAATACCGGCATACTGAAGTTTAATCCCCACATGAGGTACCTGGATTGGGAATCAAAGTTCCAATCAAAGCCCTGTGAACCAAGGTCTGCATAGGTGGAAAGTTTGGGGATCCAATAGTTTTTTCCTGATTTGAGCACTGTTTCTTGGATCGTCTCCATGCTTTGCATAGCCCGCAGTTCGGGATTTTTTGGGTGAAGGTCTTCGAGAAGTAATTGATCCAATCTACTCATGTCGAGGTGCATCTCTTCGAAAGGAACCTCCTGATCCAGTGGTCTATTGACCAAAAAATTCAAGTATTGTGCGGCGTTACTTGTTTTTAGTTCCGCTTCAATTACTAAGGATTTTACTTGTTCGAGTTCGCTTTCTGCGCGCAACACTGCCGCTGGAAGCCTTTTTCCATTTTCAACGAGGGATCGGGTGTCTTTTAGGTTTTGTTCGACGAGTTGTAAGGTGTTTTTTAAGATAGCAATAGAGCTATGTGCAGCGCAGAAATTGAAGTAGGCTACTCGAATGTCCTGAATGAGTGTGGCACGGTAGATTTCAACTTGGTAGCTGGTCCAATTGACCTGTTCTTTTCGGATTTGCTGTTGGTAAATCATATCCGTATTGAGTAGGGGAAGAGTTGTACGAAAGCGCGTGTCGTAAAAATTGTCAGGAAGTAACTGTTCCGAGACGTTTTCGATTTGGGGAAATTTGTTGGAAGCCGTGAGCTTATTTAAGGTGGAATAAACAGGATTGAGCAAGTCTCCGACTGGAAATGCGATGGTTCGTCCACCTTCAGCCAAGGTGTAACTTGCTCCAAAGTCCATCGTAGGCAAAAAAAAGCTTTTTGCATCTTTTAGAGCCAATAAGCTTTGCTCCAGACTAGCATTTTTATCCTGAAGCACAAGGTTATTGGCCAAGCCTTCTTTGATGTAGATATCCAAAACCTTCTGTGCCTTTGTAGGAGTTACTAGGAAGACTAGGTAAAGGAAAAACCCTAGGATTGCTGCGCGAATTGGCCGATTCATTTGTGTAGTAGCGTCTTTGATTTTCATGAGGAAAGTCTATCGAGAATGCTGAAAAATTCATGTAATCCGTCCTTGACGATGGTGTCTTGGCGCTGAGCCAATACGACCTCGCAGCGTCGGCGAATGCGTAAGGAAACCATTCCATGTACGGTAGACCAGACTAGGAAGGAAAGTGCTTCTTCCTCATGTCCACGGAAATGTCCTGTTTGGATACACTCTTGGATGGTAGTTCTTAGGAAATTGAAGGTTCCAAAGCCTTCTTTCCATTGCTCTTCGTTTGAATTAGAAACATGAAGGATGGGGGCATCTTTGATAAACATCAAGTCATACATGTCTGGATTTTCCAATGCGAACTGTACATAAATAGAACCCATACCTTTTAGCCTTTCCATCGGATTGGATACCGACGCAAGAACTTCCATTCGGCTCATCAATTGCTGAAAGCCTCCCTGATGTAGTGCATGGAAGATCTCGTTCTTGTCCTTGAAATAGTGGTAGATGCTGCCAGGACTGTATTCAATCAAGTCGGCAATGTTTCGAATAGAGGTTTTTTCCACTCCTTTTTCAAGGAAAAGGGTCTTGGCAGCAACTAAAATGCGCTCGCGTAATTCCTCCTTATCTCGTTCTTTTCGTTCAGCGATACCCATGGGTTAATTTGAATACCCAAAAATAAATGAACACTGTTCAAAAACAACAAATAATTCATTTTTTTTGTAAAAAGTAGATTGGTTAGCGCAAAAAAAAGCTCGACATCGTCGAGCTTTTTGGAATAAGGATCGGAATACCCAAATTACTTTTCTTCCGTATTCGGCTTTTTCAATACCAAATAGAAGCAATATAGCGTAACGGATAGGATTAGTCCTTGTGCTATGAGCGATAGAATTAGCGCGGATGTGTTCATTGGATTGATTGTTTGCGTTTAACAGTGGAGTACCATACGATGCCACAAATACCTAGGAATAAGAGGAGCAATTGGATTCTGGCCCAGCCTGAATACATCATTTTTTCCTCCAAAGCCGCAACATTCTCTGGGTTGGCAAGAATTTGCGCTTCTAAATCAGCAAAAGTGATTTTTGCAATCAATGAACTTGGATCTAGTGCCCATCCTTCCCCAGAAAACAGGTTACTGAAGGCCGCTACCCAATCGTTACCTGCAGGAGTAATCAAAGCACCTAAGAAAACAATGCTTAGTAAAACGGGTGTGATGTAGGTCATGATATATTTGTAGAACGATGGAATGCGGATATCAGCACCTCGGGTGATTTCTTCCCATCCTTTTTTCATACCGAAAATGTAGGTGAATAGGATGGTCTCTAGCAAAGCAAAAATTACTAGGCTGACTGTGCCTCCCCAATAATCGTATTCGTCAAAGTATCCGTACTGGTAGAATAGGACGGTAGGAAGTCCCATTGCCAAAGAAATTAATCCAAAGGAAACGGCACCTTTTACCTTTCCCCAACCAAACTCATCCTGCATAAAGCCCATCCAAGGGGTACCCATGGCTAGGGAAGAAGTAATACCTGCAAAGAATAATAGCCCAAACCAGCAGACGCCAGCAAAAGCACTAATCAAGGGTCCCCACTGTTGAAATAAGTAGGGCATGGTCTGAAAGGCCATGCCAAATCCTGCATTTTCCAACACCCAATCCAATCCCAAAAATCCAGCAGCGATTGGGATTACAATGGCACTTCCTAGAATTACTTCTACGAATTCGTTGGTGAAACCAGCTGTTACCGAATTGAGTGCGATGTCCTCGTTTTCCTTGAGGTAGGAGGCATAACATTGTATAGAACCCATCCCTACGGACAACGTAAAGAAGATTTGTCCAGCAGCAGCTAGCCACACTTTAGGGTCTGCTAACGAGCTGTATTGTGGGGTCCACAAGAAGTTGATTCCATCCCATGCATTGGCATCGGGGAATTCTGCTGAGGCGAAGTCGCTACCCATGGTCCAACCTCGAATAGCCAGAATAACACCAAATAGAATGAGCAAAGGCATGCCTATCTTCGCTACCTTTTCAATTCCTCCAAGGCCAGTGGAAAGGATGTATACATTGACCCCTAAGACCAAAACGTAGGCAATTACGGGAAATAGAGGGATTCCGAAATCAGAACCTGAAAGCTGAACGTACTGATCAAAAAACAAACTCACTGCCTCTTTACTCATTCCAGTAAAGGTTCCGATGACACTGTGCACCACGTACACAAAGGTCCAGGATTCAATGTAGGTGTAATAGGCGACTACGGCGATGTTGGTGAAAATACCGAAGACCCCAATGTACTTCCAGTACCATTTCTTACTCATGGAATCCAGGATGTAAGGGGTACTGTGGTTGCCCAATTTACCGCCAAATCTCCCCATGCTCCATTCCGTAAATAGCAACGGAATACCCATCAATAGGAAGCAGATGATGTAGGGTAGGATAAAAGCCCCTCCACCATTTTGAACTGCTTGAACTGGAAACCTGAGGAAGTTTCCAAGACCGACAGCATTTCCAGCCATGGCCAAAATAAGCCCAACACGCGAGCCCCAAGCCTCTTTTTTCATAAATAATGTACGTTTAATAGCAAAAATCTAAATATTTAGATTTACAAAGTTTAATTCTGACTTAAAAAACAGGTGATTCTATAAACCCTTGCCAAATGGAATGCTCACTTGAGGCGCCCTGTTTCTATTCCAAGGATACTACTTTTTTTTCAGAACAAACAACTAAAATTCCAGTTGCACCCGTAAAAAAGCGAATGGTCTGAAGCTTGTTTTTTGGAATAATCGCTTAAATGCCTTTTTGTAACCTACTGACCTAGTTGAAATTAGTTGGCAATGGTTGGATTGCTTTTTTCAATTTGGTTGCCCTCAATTCTTGGACAAGAATTTCCTCTGTTCTTTAGTTTTTTTTCAGGGATGGGTTCGACGATTCCTGTAAATCCAAAATTTCCACCTCATCAAGCCCTTGGATGAACGTTACTTTTTTCCAAGGTGAGGTAGGGAAAAGGAGGGAGGTCAAGACTAGCTCTCCATCATTCACAAATACCTCAATCGAAGAAGCATCCAAGAAAATGCGTACTGATTCGGCTTTCCAAGACATAGGCGCAGAATGTGCCGCAGCAAAATCCCGGTTGAAGTTGGCCTTGCCTGCTTTTCTGCGATCTACGGTCACCAAGCCCATTTCTTTGTTTATCACCACCTCTTCGCCCAATTCATTGGAGAGGAGCAAGGAGAAACTATCGTCTCTAGTTACTTCTGCACGAATCTCAACCGCAACACTCGGTAATAAGGACTCTTTTCCCGAAATGCTGTAGGAAATGCCTTTTAATCCTTCCAGTTCTTTAGCAGGTGCTGACTTTAGTAAAAGTGTCCCATCTACATCAAAAAGATTGAGTTCTCTAGGCAAAGTAGTTGCAGATCTCCAAGTCTTCGTGGGGACCACCTGGGCATAGTCCCAGTTGCTCATCCAACCGATCCAGAGGGTTCGGTTTTGCTCTTTGGGGAGGTTGGCCCAGGTAACCCCGGCATAATTGTCCGGCCCATAATCCAACCAGCGAATCATCGTATCGTCTGGAGTAAATGCACCCTGCTTGAAGTCCCCGATGAAGTATTGCGTGGCCGAACCTTTTTGAGGTCCTCCAGGATTCATGCTGACTAAAAGAACCCACTTTTGGCTCCCATCCGGTGCCTTCATGGACAGCAGTTCTGGACATTCCCAAACTCCACCGTGGGCTCCGACACCCTGTCCAAATTCTCCTAAGAAAGTCCATTCTTTCAGGTTGGCGGACTCATAAAAGTGTATTCGATCGCGTGCAGCTAGGGTCATTACCCAAGTTGATTTCCCATCTTCTCGGCTTACTTGGGTGATTTTGGGATCTCGGAAGTCCCGAATTCCTGGATTTTTAAGCACGGGATTCCCCTCATACTTTTGCCAAGTCTTCCCTTTATCGAGAGAAAAGGAGAGCCCTTGTGTTTGAAAGTCTATTGCGCCCTCTTTTTCTCCTTTGGGGTCGTGGTAGGTAAATAGCGCTACGAGGGGAGGAGTTGTTGCGCTCCCTAGCCCTGAAGTATTCGCTGCATCGTATACGGCACTGCCTGAAAAAATATAACCCAAACTATCGGGAAACAAGGCAATGGGCAATTCCTCCCAGTGAACCAAGTCTTTGGATACCGCATGGCCCCAATGCATGGGACCCCATACGGTGCTATCTGGGTAATGCTGGAAAAATAAATGGTATTCTCCATCTACATAAACCAGTCCATTGGGATCATTCATCCAACCTTTGGCAGGCGTGAAATGGTAGGCAGGGCGATATTGCTCTAAGTTGTTCGGCATAAATTTTAGTTCCTGCTGGCTGCAACCGTAGGTTAGGAAACTTATAAAAAATAGAATACAAAGGTTTTTGATTTTCATGAGATGCAGGATTAGAAATCAAAAATATCCTTTATCCTCGATTCTATTCGTTTTTAAATCATATTTTCTATTACCCTAGAATCGAATCCCTACTTCACAAAATATTCTTTTTTTAATCTTTAAGGGGTAGTACCTTTGACCTTTGACTTACTATTTTTCTATGAAAGGAATCATTTTAGCAGGGGGCTCCGGAACACGCTTGTATCCCCTTACCATCGCAGTGAGTAAGCAACTCATGCCGGTTTACGACAAACCCATGATTTACTATCCCTTGTCAGTATTGATGATGGCGGGCATCCAGGAAATCCTGATCATCACCACTCCAGAAGATTCTGCCGCTTTTCAAAGGTTGTTGGGGGATGGATCGCATGTGGGTTGTCAAATAACTTATGCCGTGCAGCCTAGTCCAGATGGGTTAGCCCAGGCCTTTATCATTGGAGAAGAGTTTATCGGAAAGGATAAAGTAGCCTTGGTTCTTGGGGATAATATCTTCTACGGCTCTGGATTGCACAAAACCTTGCAAGAAAACACCAATCCAGAAGGAGGGGTGGTTTTTGCTTACCATGTCAATGATCCCGAGCGCTATGGAGTGGTGGAGTTTGATGCCAATCAAAAAGCCATCTCCATTGAAGAAAAGCCTGCTCAACCCAAATCAAACTATGCCGTTCCTGGCTTGTATTTCTACGACAACCAAGTGGTCGAAATCGCCAAAAACATCAAACCTAGTGTACGTGGGGAGTTAGAGATCACCGACGTGAACAATGAATACCTCAAAAGAGGCCAACTTCAAGTAGCCATCCTCAATAGAGGTACGGCCTGGCTGGATACGGGTACCCACCAATCCTTGCTTCAAGCGGCACAGTTTGTGGAAGTGATTGAAGAGCGTCAAGGATTGAAAATTGGTTGTATCGAAGAGATTGCCTACCGGAATGGATTTATTGGCAAGGAAAAGTTGCTGGAAGCAGCAGCCAAACTGGGGAAAAGCGGATACGGTGCCTACTTAAGACGCTTAGTCAATTAAGCATAAAAAAACCTCCGAAGGGAGGTTTTTTTATGGATATCAAATGATTTTTCGTCGCTTAAACCAGATAAAGATGGCTAAGGAAATCCCAAACATGGCTGCCCAGGTGAAGTAATATCCATATTCCCAGTTCAGCTCTGGCATAAATTTGAAATTCATCCCATATACTCCCACTATAAAAGTGAGGGGAAGAAAGAAGGCCGAGAAAATGGTAAGCAACTTCATGACTTCATTTGTTTTTTGGGAAGTACTAGATAAGTAAATGTTTAACAGTGAGTTGGCTTCATCTAGAAAATCTTCAAATTGAAGTATAAGACTCGCTACAGTTTCTTTTAAATCTTGAAGTTTTCCTTCATTGGTGATTTGCACATCCAGATGGAGAAGGACAGTTTGGGTCAAATGTAAGACCTTTTTGCAAGAGCGTGCCTTGGCTTTGGCGAAATAAAGAGACTCCACAGAGAACCGGTTTTTTTTACCTAAGAAAACATCACTTTCAAAACGATCCATTTCCTCTGACAACCAATCCGCAGGTGCTTGGTAGGTGGAGAGCATTTTCTCCATGATTTTTAATATCAAGGCTTCTGGATCTTCAAAATGACCTGTTACCTCATCCAAAAAGAGAAATGGCTTCTGATGTACGGTTAGTAAAACTTCATTGGTAAAGAAGAAACCAATCTTATTGCTTAACTCAGGGATGGTAGTAAGTTTCTCATTTGTTTTTGCACTGTAAGCTCGTAAAATCATAAAGTTGAATTCACCCACTTTTTCAAGTTTGGGTAGGTGCCCAACTTGCAATAAGTCCTCCAAAAGGTGCGGATTTAGCCCATAAGGTTTTATAATTTCTTTGAGCTCAGTCAATTTAGGGTTTTCCAAATCGACCCATTGAAAGTTGGCAAATTCACTACGTTTTTCTTTCATGACTTGGTGCTTTTGACAGATTGGAAGTTTTTATAAAATCTGTAAATGGGGTTTTCCAATCTAAAATTTAGTTTGTTGGCTCTTATTTAGGTTTCGGTCAAAAATAAACGGACCAAAGGGAAGAAGGGAGGCTGCCAATGCAAAAAAAGTTCTACTAAAACTCCATTTCAAACTCTTTGCAGTAGGGTAAACTGCATAGATGTAAAGCACAAATAATACTCCATGAACCCAGCCTGTGTATTTGACCGCAACTGGCATGTCGAATCCATACTTTAAGGGCATGGCGACCCCGAGTAGTATTAAAAATGAGAGGCCTTCTGCCAAACTAATCCATTTGAAACGTTTGGCCCACCTTACTTGTGTTTCGTTCATTTTGATCCGGTACTAAGGTTGAAAAGGAGTTGAAGTGCTCCCCATAATTGTCTTTTTAAGGTTTTATCCTCGGAAATACTTATCAAAGCGTCCGCAAATAAGTATTCCGTTTCCCCTTCTGTATGGATTTCATAAGGGTGGATTGGGAGTTGGTTGATGGGATGTTGGACTCGCCCAAACTTGAGTACGACATGGGCATTCAGGGCTTGAAATTCTTCCATGCTGCGGTTTTCCAGGCTTTCGGCAGCTAGCAAGCCTACTTCCGTCATGGAATGGCCACAGGCATTCAGCATTTTAACCAGCATGTCCATGACTTCCGAATTGAGGTTGGATTCTTCGTGAATTACGAGAATACCTTTTGTGAAATTCCCTCTTACCTGAATGGGGTCTAATACTGGAACGGACTGAACTTCCTCAGGTAAATTTGATTTTTCTGCGGTTCTAGCGCTCAAATCGACAGATTTTTCTACTTCTAAGGTTCCTTTATCAACATGAATTTCTGAAGTCCCAAAAAGTGATTGCTTTATTTTTTCTTGATCTTCTGGAAGAAGAAAGATTGAGTCTTCTAAGAAAGTTTGTAGGGATTCTAGGCTGTCATTTTCCATGGCTAAAGTTGGCGAAAATTTACCCTTTGGCAAAAATTTGCTGAGGGATCAGTTCAACCTTCATTTCTTATTAATTGGAGTTTCATCACAGGCGACGTCCCCGACAATGTATTGTAAGCCATCCAACATAAATTGAAGAAAGGCTGGGTTTTCAAAACTTTGCGCATTATGAGAAGGGGCGATATACATGACTTTTCCCTTTCCCTCTGGACGAATCCAAGCGGCATACGTTTTTCCACTTAAAAGTTTCTGATTAGCTCTTTGGTTTTGAATCTCCGCGTTATCAAAATAGAGAAGGGGAGTAAAATTTAAATCTGAATAAGCGTTTTTATAAAAATAGGGTTCGTCAACATGGGAGAATCCTTCTTTTGGAAATGCAGCAACCAAGGGATGGCTCGGATCTGCAAGTTTTACTTGAATCTCTTGTTGAGGTGGATGGTAGTCAAAACTAGCACCCACCAATTCACTGAATTTTTGAGAATTATTCAAGGTGGTAATTCCACCATGTAGCAGTAGAAGACCTCCTCCCTTTTTCACAAATTCAATGACGTTCCTTTCAAACTCTTGTGCCTTAGCCACCAAAAGCGCGGAATCAGCAGTTGATTCTGCACGGAGTTGATCCCAAAATAGGTGGCGATGGTCAGGCTTCGAACAGGTGTTATTGAGTAGGATGGCATCGTATTCTGCCAAACTCGCTTTTTCAAACTCGTGGATGTCCTTGCTGGCAATGATTTCAAACTGTTTGGTGTTGGAACCCAAGATTTTAATGACTTCTGCTGTATGCGGAATGACCCAATGTTCAAATCCAGTATGTAGTGAAAAAAGTAGGATTTTTTTTGGGGAAGCACTGGGAAAGCGAGTTTGCTTGGGAGCTAGGTCTTGAATTTTCTGTTTCCAGGCATCATTTAAGTGAACAATTTCCAGATCCTGACCAAGAGTCAATTGGGATAAAAAAAGAAAGCAAAGACCAAGAATGAGGTGTTTTCGCATAGTTTTAGAACTGTGGGTTGGCAAGTAATTCCAATATAGCCTATATTGTTTGCTTAAGCCCAATTAACCAGAATTTCTTATGCGTTTCAAAAGAATTCTCCTTCTTTTTTTATTTCCCTTATTCGTTTTTGAAGAAGGTGTTGCGCAGCAGGTAAGCCTGAGAGAAACTTCCACTGGGGTAGAATTTCTCCTAGATGGCAAGCAAGTGCTGCACTACCAAACAGCTAAAACAGCAGTTCCCCCGGGAGTTAAGGAAGCCTACAGCAAGTCTGGATTCATACATCCGATTCAATCCCCAAGTGGGCAAATCCTAAGCAGAATACAGCCAGAAGATCACTACCATCATTATGGGATCTGGGGGCCTTGGGCAAGGGCGACTATTGGTGGCAAGGAAGTAGATTTTTGGAATCTTGGGGATGAAAAAGGGAGGGTAGATTTTTCCCGTATTTTATCCAAAAAACAAGCAGGAGGTGCAGCAGAATTGATAGTAAGGCAAAACCATATTGACCTTAAAGCATCCAAAGAGAATCAAATCGCCATGGAGGAGGACCTTAGAATCAAGGTAAAGCCTGCCGACAAGGGCCGCTATTTGGTGGAGTACACGAGTACCTTACGTACCCAATTACCAGGTGGTATTCTCCTGGATGATTACCGCTACGGTGGGGGCATTGGATTTCGAGCCACGGAGGTTTGGGGAGATGGCAACAGCAGTATCTTGACCTCAGAAGGGAAAAACCGAGCTTCAGCGGATGGAAGTTCGGCTCGATGGATTTTGGTCACAGGACAATCGGACCATGCCTCTGGTAAAAGCGGGATTTTATTTATGAGTCATACCAACAATCAATCCCATCCTGAACCACTACGCGTATGGCCTTTGGGGCAGTACGAGGGGAAAGGGAATGTATTTATTGAATTTTGCCCAATACGCTACAACTCTTGGGAAATACAACCTGGTCAGCGATACATCCTGAGTTACCGGATGCTGGTATTTGATGGGGAGTTGAGTGTTCAGGAGGCAGAAAACTATTGGAAATCCTTTGTAAAATAACCCTATCACTATGCAAAGAAGAGATTTTATGAAAAAAACAGCCTTGGCTACAGCAGCATTTGGGATTCCTACCTTGGTGCCTGCTTCCGTTTTTGGAAAAAACGCGCCAAGCAACAACATCCACATCGCACAAATTGGCTGTGGACGGATAGCCAGAGAGCACGATTTGCCAGGAATCTGGAAGCACGATAAGGCTCGAGTAGTGGCAGTGGCTGACTTGGATAGCAAGCGCATGGTGGACGGTAAAAAGCTTGTGGAAGAGTATTACACCCAAAAAATGGGGACACCTTACCTGGATGTTAAGACCTATACCGATTACCGGGAACTCCTGCTCAACAAAGACATTGATGCCGTCATCATCTCCACTCCGGACCACTGGCATTCTCAACCGGCTATGGAGGCTGCACTTGCCGGAAAGCACGTGTACCTTCAAAAGCCAACCTCTTTGACTATAACAGAAGGTCGGCAACTGGTCGAAATTGTGGAAAAAACTGGGATAAAGTTGCAATTGGGAACACAGCAACGGTCGAGTGAGCAATTTAGGTTGGCGGCTGAACTGGTCCGAAATGGTAGAATTGGCAAGTTGCATACCGTACGAATAGGCCTTCCTGGAGATCCGTCTGGTCCCGATGCCACCCCAATGGCCATTCCTTCCACCTTGAACTTTGACATGTGGCTAGGGTCTACTCCAGAGATTCCCTACACTGAAATTGGGGTCCATCCTCAGCACGATTACAGCCGACCAGGCTGGTTGAGACACGAAAATTACGGGGCCGGAATGATTACGGGATGGGGTCAACATCATTTTGATTCTGCGGCTTGGGGAATGAATACAGAGTTTTTTGGTCCCCAATACATTGAAGCGGTGGCAGAATTTCCACGATCTGGTTTTTGGAATGTTCATGGGGACTTTTTGGTCAAGGCTACCTATGACAACGGCATCGTCATGCTGACTTCCGGCACCTATCCCAATGGCATTCGCTACGAGGGCACGGAAGGATGGATATGGGTTTCCCGCGGAAGTTACACGGCTTCAGCATCAGATCCTGTCACTCAGGGCAACAATGCCAAAGCCTTGGATGCATCTGATCCCAAAATTCTGCAATCGGTTTTGGGAGAAAACGAAATCAAGTTTACTCGAAGTTCCTCTCACCATGGCAATTGGCTAGAAGCCATCCAAGGAAATGTAGAATTGCTTTCCCCAGTAGAAATTGGTCACAGATCCTGTTCGGTGTGTTTGATTAGCCACATTGCCATGAAGTTGGGACGAAAGTTGGAGTGGAATTCCGCCACCGAAGAATTTGTCAATGATCCAGAGGCTAATACCTACTTGAGTCGGGCTCAGCGCAAGCCTTGGGGTACCGATTTGGTGTATCAAAAAAACAAGTAATTCATCCCAATGCGCAGGCTGCTTCTTTTAACCCTACTTTCATTGATGGGAATCCCTACTGCTTACACCCAAAACAAGGGAATTACTGCGTTGAATGAACTCCGTTTAAGGTTTATGACCTTAGATCCAGGCCATTTTCATGCGGGTTTGGTTCACAAGACCATGTACCCAGGTGTAGATCCAACCCTGTATGTGTATGCACCGGAAGGTCCAGAACTTCAGGACCACCTAGCTCGAATCAAGGGATACAATAACCGAGCAGAATCACCCACTTCCTGGATACCAAAGGTCTACAGTGGTGAGGATTACCTTCAAAAGATGCTACAGGAGCTGCCGGGAAATGTAATGATGGTGGCAGGGAAAAACGATCAAAAGATCGACTACATCCTGAAGGCACTGAACCAAGGCATTCATGTCTATGCGGATAAGCCCTTGGTGATTGATTCTGAGGGTTATCAAAAATTGAAAAAAGCTTACCAGATAGCCGGCAAAAAGGAACTATTGTTCCTGGATATCATGACCGAGCGCTTTGAAATTACTACCTTACTTCAGCGGGAATTGTCTCAGATTCCAGAGGTATTTGGGGAGTTGGTAGAGGGATCGCCTGATAGTCCGGCTATCACCAAGGAATCGGTTCATCATTTTTTCAAGCAAGTTTCTGGTGCTCCACTGGTTCGTCCAGATTGGTTTTTTGATGTGAAAAAAGAGGGGACAGGGATAGTGGATGTGACCACTCATTTGGTGGATCTCATCCAGTGGGAGGCATTTCCCGATCAAATTTTAGATACCACAGCTGTCCAACTCTATTCCTCCAGAATTTGGCCGACGAGCTTGACTTTGGATGAATTTAACCAGGTCACTCAAAAATCTTCTTTCTCGAATGATTTGCTTCAATACCATAAAGACGGAAAATTGGAAGTGATGAGCAATGGGGAATTCCAATACACTTTGCGAGGCAAGCATGCCAAAGTGAGTGTGATTTGGAATTTTCAAGCCCCAGAAGGAACTGGAGATACCCATTACAGTAGGATGCGTGGTACCCAGGCAAACCTGATAATCAGACAAGGAAAAGAGGAGGGATTTAAACCTGTTCTCTATGTGGAGTTAATCGGATCTTCCTCGCAAGAGTTGAAAAAAGCCCTTACAAAAACATTGCAAAGTCGCTATCCAGGGCTTGAATTGCAGCAGCTTCCTAGTGGAGAATACAAGGTGCTTGTCCCTGATCATTACCATACAGGCCATGAAGCCCATTTTGCTGAGGTGACCAAAAACTACTTGCATTACTTAGCGACAGGCTCCTTACCGCGCTGGGAGATCCCCAATACGCTTACCAAATACTACACCACCACGGAGGCTTTGAAGATGGCAAGGACAGGCTTTTAAACTTAAACTGGTCAAAAGCAGTTAGTTGATTTTATACTGCAC
>JACCDO011271255.1_pt1 | contig 19096 bp, 10 predicted proteins | sample 7446101 | NCBI WGS metagenome assembly JACCDO01 (sample SAMN15323440, study PRJNA562643) | freshwater metagenome | isolation source: river surface water | place: USA:Blue River Watershed | collected 2017-08-16 | reverse complement strand
TTTCGATCCTGTGACTTCCCGCTTATAAGGCGATAACCATCTTCAAATTCGGACATTTACATGTCATGTTGATAGAGGACGGTGTTTTTAGGCGCTCTGCCGCTGAGCTATACCGGTTTAGTTGCTCCAGTGCCTTGATGCACCGATGCGATGTGATGAATGTATAATGTCCCCGACAGGTTTCGATCCTGTGACCTTCCGCTTATAAGGCGATAACCATCTTCAAATTCGGACATTTGCATGTCATGTTGATAGAGGACGGTGTTTGAGACGCTCTGCCGCTGAGCTACAGGGACTTTTTACCCCTAACTATTTCATTTTATGATTTTTTGGTTTAGTTGTAGGGGAAAATTCACAACGATCTTCGCCGGATTCGAACTTCGGACCTTGTCATTACAATTCATTAGAATGTTCGAATCGCGGATTACCAACTCGGCCATGCGCCGCTTTTGGAATCGCTGCTTGAAATGAATGTGTCCGAATGCATATATAAAGATGGTGATAAAAATATTATATTGTAATTAAATCCATTTATATTATGATAAAAATGAAAATAAAAATAATAAAATTTATTTGTATTATACATAATTTTTACTAAGACGCATTAATGTATCTGCTATTTTCTTAGCACTATTACCGCAACGATAGTTGTCGAGATATTCATCCATAAAGTCGTGAACTTTTTGATCTATTATCGGACCAGAATTAATTATTTCTATCATTTCTTCGTAGCTATCTGGATGATATCCAATGCGGTTTTTAAATATATAAGCTTCTGCAGATCCGTTAAGATATTCAATGATTCGGTCTCCTAAAATCCACCTAGGGAAAATCACTGGCTTTCCTAAAGCCCATGCTTCATATACCATCGTGCCAAAATCTGAAATGACAATATCAGCATTCAATAAATTATCCATAGTTGGTGTTTTATTTCTTCGGTTGCGCGGATGAAGTGAATAAAGCATATTATATTTTTTTTCTAACATTTTTGCATAAACTTCAAAATCTGGATAACTTGAAGTAGACTTTTCATCAGGCCCTCTTTTTTTACCATCATGAGTTGGCGCCCATAATAAAGTTTTTTTATTATTTGATAATTTTTTGACAACTTTTTTCTGTAAATCGCGTAGAATATCAAGTCTTGGCCATCCTACTGGTATAATCTGGTCAGGACCAAGTTTAATTTTATCAGATTTTAACATTCGCTTTTTCATCCATTGTCCAGGTACAAGAACAGTCTTGAAATTGTTAACATAATATGTGTTTTCACACATATTTTTTACCCATAAATAATTCTTATCTGCAACTCCGTGTGACATAAGCACGTCGGCTTTATTCCTTATAAATAATGTAAAATTTAAGCATTTATTTTCATATATATAAGATGTTTTATAATTTTTTTCATTAAGATGATTTTTAATTGCCTCTAAAAGTTGTTTTTGAACAATAAAATAACTTCGATTAATTCTATTCTTAAAATTAATTTTTTTATGGATTGTAATGTTTTTAACTGTTTCAACTAATGTATTAGTTAAATCTTCAAGTAAATCCATACTACTCACACAATATATACTATATACTATAATATAATATTATAAAGATAAAAAGGTATTATTATTTATTTAAAAATTCTATGATTTAAAAAGTTTCAGCTTGTCTCCGACTTGTTCAATGCGCCCATATTGATTCAGCTCTTTTACGTCAAACGGTTTACCGCTGGAAGTGAGCGCATCAAATTTATCATTCTTGTAATACACGTTATTCGTTTTCATAGACCGAACCAGACGTTCGCCGGTTTCACTCTTGTATGTTGCCGGCAACAACTTAAACACTTCTTCTTCGACGGCCACGTTTGCCACCATTTCTTTCTCGGTTTCATCGAGTTCAATATTTGGAACGTATGAAAATGCAGACGAATCCGGTGTTCCTAAAAATTCGAAACATTTTGTACCCTTGTGTACTTTACAGTCAATGGATGTGGTCTTCACAGCATTCAGTAGTTCACGACTAATTTCTTCCTTCTTTTTCGAAATGTCGAAGAGCGCTTGATCTGTTGTTTTTCCACTGTCTGTCGATTTGAGTTCCTTGTTCAACTTTTCCTTTTGTGCTGCAGAAAAAACAGACAAGTATTCGAAAACCTGAACGGTCTTTTCATCTTCCGGCAAGTCTTCGTGACTGCAAATTCGCTGTGCGCGCCCAATAACTTGCTCCACGCGCACGCCATTCCAGTAAGGTTCCATAATGTGTACAAAGCGCACATTTCGCAAGTTGATGCCTTCAGATCCGGATGCGGTAATCATAAACACGCGCACGAATTCGCCGTACATGTTGCTGAGAGATTTCGTTTTTTTCTTCTTCTCTAAATATTGTTTGATGTTTTCCGGGGTGGATGAAAAATCGCTATTGAAAATGTTTCTAACGATTTCCTTTTCATCGGCGTCTTCTGTGCCGGTATACAGCGCATACGTTGGTTTATCTTCATCTTCGGGCGCAATATCCATGGTCCAGCTGTCGCCTTCCTTTTTTATTTTGAACTGAGCGAATCCGTTGGCATTTAAAACAAGTGAAAACATACCAATTCCTTCAAGCGAACGAAACTGGCTGTAAACAAGATGTAGACCTTTATTTTGCGTGTTGCTTATATTTTGCAACATTTTAAGGAATTTGGGACTATAATCATTTAAATGTCCGCCTTTATCTGCCGCTTTCAAATCCTGGTCATGTGTTTCATAGTATTGGAATAATTCGCGGATTTTTTCATTATAAGAGCTGTCGCCAGAAATGACTTCGAGCGGCGCATCCTCTTCGACGCCTTCGACGAATGTAACGGCTTGACGTTGGCGCACATCTTGTTCGGTAACAACATCAACATTTTGTTCATTCAGTTTTTCTTTTTTGGGACGGCCGGGTCGTCCATCCATTTCATTCGCAGGAGGAAAAACAAAATTGCAGCAAAGTCGAGAGAAAATACGATACGAATTGGAAGAAACTTCATACATATTTTTATTTTTTTGGGCGCGTTTTGTTTTTGTGATTTCATCAGTTCGCACATCCACGTATTCGCTGTATTGCATGTTGCTCATTGGGACAAGTTCAAGTTTAATGTCGAGCAGGCGGGGCATGAGTTGTTCTTGCGCGCTTTTAAAATAAGACACTAGTCCGAGAATGCGGCGCTGGAACAAGGGAAGTTCTTTCACGCCGACGATTTCAAACGTGTCGGGATTAATTTTCAGAAATTTGTTTTTAAAATCTTCGAAATTGTCTGGTAGTGCGGTAAAGTTTGTAATGACGGGATCTTCTGACCGGATTTGTTCGGATGCGAACATTTTTTTAATTTTCTGAAGGAATTGCTCATTGGATTCGTCACCAGAAGGGGCTCGAATTACGCCGGCATATGCGCCCGCACCTTTCGATGCATCGGTAAATCCAAATGGGTTGCGCGTAATGGTCATGGTTTGTGTAGAGGGCGTATATTTCACATAGTCATAATTGGCGATATTGTATTTTTTCAGCATAGCAACAATGGATAATTCATCAAACCGCTGGTCTTTGTCAACGGTCAATTTAAAAGACCAGGTTTTAATGTAGCCGCGCAAAATGTTGAAAAGAATGGCGAGTTCGTTTGGATAGTTGATAATGGGCGTACCTGTTAACAAAATAATTTTGGCATTATCGGCATTTTGCAGATATTTATAGAGCTGAATAGAAATGAGCGCCTTTGCTTTTTTTTCATCTGTTTTTGTAGGTTTCAAATTTTTGAGCTGATTGCTGATAGAATTCACGATACGATGCGCTTCATCAATGATGACGACGGCATTATCAAATGGATTGGTCTTTCCATTATTTGTAAGTTCCGCGATTTTATTGCGATTGAGACCATTATAGTTAATGAATTTGTATTTGGCTTCAATCATGACATCAAGTTGGGCTTCGAGTTGTTGACGTTCTTCCGTAGAGAGATCTGGAAAATTATTTTTTGTATTTTTCACATTGATCATCCAAGCTCCGCCATTTTCTTTGATCATATCAGTACTAATATTTAATATGGCTGAAAGTTGTGCAATTTTTGCACTTCTCTCTGCTTCTGGAATGTCTCGAACAGAAATAAATTCCCAATGTTGATTGCGTTTATAAAACTCATCGCCGCATTTTTTGAGATCATTGCGATAGTTGACTTGGAGAGATGCGGGTGTCATAATAATAATTTGTTTTTCAGTTTTAAGACCTTCGGCGATGGCAATAGAAGAGCATGTTTTTCCGCTCCCGAGGCCGTGAAATAAGAGAAGGCCGCGATACGGTGTGTACATGTTCAAATAATCTTTTACGATTTGTTGGTGAGGAAATAGAGAGAGACGCGCGCTATCAGTTTTTGATTTTTTAATTTCTTCGCATGTAATGGGTGCACCTTTCTCGGAAGTGTCTTTGAATTTTGTTAAAAAGAATTTATTGATGAAATCCACGAAAATTTTGCGATTATTCATGAAATAGGGGGAGGCGACAATTTTTTCGGGCGGCGGACTGATGCGTTCTTTTAATGCCAACGAACCGAATACTGCATTTGGATCGACGCCAGTTGTAGTAATGGAACCGCGACTTTCGGAATCTTTTTTACCTTTTTTAGCAGCAGCAGCAGAAGCAGCAGGTTTAATAATCTTTACTCGAATTTTCTTTGATGCAGGTTTTTCTTTACTGGCTGATTCTTTTTCTTTTTCAACAACTTTTTCTTTTTCGCCTTCTTCTTCTTCATGAATTTCAGCTGGTTCTTTTTGTTGTTCTGGTTCTTCTTGTTGTGAAACAATAAGTTCAACAACATCTTCTGATGGAATTTCTTTTTCTTTTTCTTTTTCTTTTTTCTCTTCAATAATATCGATTTTTCTCTCAATCTCTCTAGGTTTTGAAGTTCCAAAAGTAAAATTAATCTTTTTTAGTTGAATGCCATTACATGCAGATGGCGGCGGTTTGAGTGTAAATTTTCGAATGATGTTGAAAATGGCTGTCATTTCGAGATCAGTTTGTGCGCGTTTTGAAAGGGACATGTTTTGAAATACGGTAGACGTAAGAACAGAAACTAAATTTTTTTCAAATGTTTTTCCGAGAGATGTTTTATGCCCATTTACATCCAAAACGGAAATATTGGTATAAAAGGTTCCGTCAATATTTTCGATTTCATTACAATAAAAACGAAGGTTTCCCTTTTGTTTGATGGTGACTGCATATTTATCTAAAAACAGAGGGTCGGTTGCATAAGACATGTCAAAACGCAAAGCAACAGGAATAAATTCTTCATTTTTTAGCAATGTTCTAATCTTTTGCAGAATGGCTTGGTACAGTTTATCTGCGAGTGTTTTTAGATGCACATGAATTTCATTTTTCGGATTGAATGCTTGATTATCGATGAGTTTTATTTTCTGATGTTCATCTCTTTCGATTCCAAAACAAAAATAGTCAACGAATTTTCCACCGAGGTACCACATGCGGTATTCATTTTTACGTTGCGACACGACTTTATTGTAAGGTTCAGCGATCACGACAAGATCGACATTATTTTCTCGAATGAAATCAAAAATAAAATCTCGCAATTCGGAAATATTTTCATCGAGTATGAAGCGTTTTTCTTCTGGAAATGCGCGATCGAGCTCTTTTGGAAACTGTTGTTCACTTTCTGCTTTTGGCGTAATCACGAGGTAGACGTCATTCATGTCGGCTGAGAATCCGCTTTTCACGATTATGTAGTCGGTTTCATCTTGCATGCGCTTGAAATAGGTTGTCATTTCTCTCCACGTTTGATTTAGCGCACTGCTGCTGTGATACGGAAATATAAACGTTTTACTTTTTGGCAAAACAAATTCTGCGTATTCGGGAGACGAATGTAAATCGGCGGAATACATTTTCGAGTTTGTGTAATAAACGAAATCTGCTGGCGGATACATGACGGTACCTTTCGATTCAAGATTCTTATAGAAGGCGAATGCTTGAGCGAGGTTCATTCCAGAAAAGAAGCGGGGGGTGGATTTATCGATGAATAGGTCTTCAAAATTAAGCAAGAGGTCGACCTTTATTTTTTTATTTTTTTCAACAATTTTTTCTTGAGAAGTTGACTCAACTTCGAATTCGACTTCAAGGGGCGTTGGTTCGTGATATACTTCTTCTAAACGTGCTTGTTCTTTCCTCATTGTTTCCTGCTCTTGCTCTTGCTCTTGCTCTTGCTCTTCTTCCTCTTCTTCCTCATCCTTTTCTTGAAGAGATTGTAAAAAACGCTGTTCGTCTTGTTTTTCTTCTTCTTCGTCATCGATGCGTTGTCTTTCTTTTTGTTGTTGTTGTGCTTCTTGAAAAGAAACGCGCGGCAATTCCAATTCTTCTAGTTCTTCTTGTGCATATGGATCCCGCTCAACAGGAGCTGCAATTTTGGAGCGGACGCGTTCCATACGTTTTCGCCTGGATTCTTTTTTTTTGTGAGGATCGGAACTAGACGCGTCCTTTTTGGCACCGCCTTCCATATTACCCTGATTATTTTGTATGTTCTCAATGGCGGAAATGAAATCGTCGTCCAAAAGTTTGACAGTAAACCCTACGCGTTTTAACACGTGTTCTAGTTGAATATAAAAATCAGTAAATCCATTTTTCGTATGAATGTTGTATTTATTCCCTTGAATTACACATAACTTTCCTTTAAAATCATATTCGCGTTGTCCGATTTCAATATTTCGGGAAGATGTTTCGGCGGCGGATTCAAGTTCTAGGTCGCCGAATTTGAGTTTATTTTTAAGAATTAGATCATAGAGTTCGGGATATTTTTCTCTCATCATCTTTCTGCAAAAATCGACTTCATCTTTTACGGACGTCTTGTGTTTGAAAACCCACATGGGCGACTTGTATTCTTTTTTTTTATTGTAGCCGCTGGCACCGACTACGCCATCAAAGCGGGCATTATTGCACCACCCGCACACGAAGAGGACCATGGGTTCAATAATCCGATGTTTTTTATCGCCCTTACTGAAATCGTCGATGTGAATGACCATGTTTCCGTCAGCAGCGAGAGTGTCCCATGCCAAATAGAGAGATTGAAATAAAAAATGAACCATCCATTTATCAAACGTTGAGTGACTAATGATGGATTGTTCGCCTTCTGTAGTGAAAACTTCGAGATCAAAGTATGGCGGGCTCGTAAAAATGAGGTCGAATGTTTTACCGCGGAGGTTGGACTCGGCGGTTTCGAATGGCGCGCCGACGACTTGGTAATGTTCTTTTTCTTCGTCCTTGGTAATGAATTCGTCAATCATTTCCTTGTATCCGGATTGTAAAGCGGTGTTGGGATCGTATGCAAGGTAGGTTTCAATATTTTTAGAGAGAGCAGCGAGTAAGCGGTCGCCCCATCCGGCGCTGATATCGAGTACGCGTTTGTGCGGTTTGTTTCGTAAAAAGAGGTCGTATACGGAGGCAGCGAGCGTGGCCTTAAAGAAGTTGCATTCCATATTTCTATATTTTTCTGGAAGGACACTGTTGAGTTTATAAAACGATTCTCTCAAATTGAAGCTTGTTAGATTTTCTTTGTCGTCCATGTATCGTTCAATGACGAATTTCATGTAATCTTTGTTGTTCCATGCACTAAAAGGGGAGAGATCGCGTCCTTCGCGTTTGCATTTCATGCGTTGAAGACCGGTGTAACAATCGACGAGTTTATCGACATCGTAGTCGCTGGACTGGGTATTAATATAGAGGTAGTCGGATTTATAGCCGTCGACAGCAAGGTTCATTTTTTGCCAAATTTCACGGGACAGCTTCTGTTGATAATTAGAATGACGGCGTTTAACCAATTCGGGTTCATATTTTTTAAGTTTTTGAAAGGCATCTTCCTTAAATTTTTGGGAACAAAATAGGGGTGGATCCGGAAAATTAACTTCACCGGATTGGATTTTGTCGATGATACTGTTTACGATGAGTTCTTTTTTATATTTTCGATATATGTTTTCGGCTAAATTGAGTGTTCCATTTTCAATAAAAGCGTCAATATTGAATACATCTTCATCCATATTTTATTTAATATTAAATTATTTATAATAAACTATTTATATATTGAAAAATGTTAAAATATATTTAATATATTATAAGATGATATTATTATGACAGTAAGTATGTTTATGTTTTAATAATATTTTATTAAAGTATTATTAAAAATATTATTAAAACTTGTAAAACTAATTTTAATAATAAAAAGAGAATTGCTAAATTAAATTATTTTTTTAGAGCGTGATTTTTTTGAATGGGGTCGCGATTTTTTAGATTTGGAATTGGATCGTCGTGAATTTGATCTTTTTTGGCGTCTCATTATTTTTTTTGATGTTTTTCTACCTCCGTCAACACCGAAAAAATTTTTAACTTTACCAAATAATGATTCAGGTTGTTGTTGTTGTTGTGATACTTGTGATTGTTCTTGAGGTGGCGGTGGAGATGGAATTTTAGTTTGCATGTAATTGTCGTTTTCGATTCTATTAATCTCTCTTTGAGACGGTTCGGGATTACGCATAATGTCTTTAATTTCTTGGTTTGCTGCGACCTGTTCTTTCCAGGGTTGAAATCCTTTTCCATAACTTCCTGGAACTTTATTGGACAGAATATTATTTATTACCTGTTGTAAACGGTGAAAAGAGTCGATATAAAGTTGTTTATCACCTTCAAATGTAGAATATAATCTTTCAAGTTCATTTAATTCTGGTAACTCAAAACCAGAACCACAATCTACAAGTTCATTGAAAGGATACACGCGAAGAAAAACGGAAAGAGGAATGCCTTTTTTAAATTGATAAAATAATTTGCATGGAGATTTTCCTTGAATTCGACTGCGACTTATCATTTGCACATTATGTTTCAATTCCATTTCTTCAAGTTCTTTCATACGTTGTTTATATTGTTCATATTCTTCATCTGTCCTAAAATCGTATTTTGTAAGTTTTAAGTTAGACATTCTTGTATAATTTAAGTAAACATAATAATTAAAAATATATTATATTCTCAATGAATATATATTATTTTTGAGAATATAATATATAATATATTTTTAATTTATTTTTAATTATATTGACGTATAAATACACACACATTCCATAATGTTTAGAGAAATGAGAGACATAGAGACAGAAAGTCAAAAAACAGTTACAAATGTAGCATTTCACCCAGTTAAACCTATAATGGCAATGAGTATAAAAAAAAGCAACGTGTCGACTCTTAGTGAACCCGCAGACGCGTCTAAAGATGAAGTATGGACTTATAATTTTGAATCGTTAGAGTGGTCGCCAAAAGCAATACAATACGATTTTCAAGTCAGTTGTCTCAAATTTCATTCATATCCTGATATGATGCTTCTTGTAGCCGGTTTAAAAGATGGCAGTATTAAAATCATGATTGAAGAAGAGGCAGATGGTTCGTTTATACGCGGTTGTATTTCACGTATAACTCACAGACATAGATCCTTCATTTCTCGAGTGGAGTGTCATCCAGTGAAACCTCTTTTGCTATCTTGTTCACACTCTCTTTTTATTGACAGAGGTGAGATAAAAATGTGGAATATTAAAGTAACTGGTAGTCAATTACAAATTACACTTATTTCAAAAATATCATCATCAGAATTGAGTGTACCTGATAACATAGGTCAGTTATTAGGAAATTTTCGGCATCTAAATGTAGATGCTGTTTTTCATCCAATCGAACCACTAATAGTAACTAGTAATATGGATGGAGGAGCCATTACGAATTTGTGGAGGTATGCACCACCAAATAATGTTAGTTATGTTTCATCTTTAGAACGACCAAATGAGTCTATATACAAACCATCTTCGCGCCCTTTTAATCGTTATGAAACTTTCATTAGTTGTATTGCAATTGATCCAAAATCTTCCATATTTGCGTGTGATGATGGCCCTAATGTTAATTTATACAGAGTTAACTCGGACCAACCTAATTTTGAACAAATTGGAGTACTGAATCCTCCAGCACCTTTCCGCGAGTTCATTGTAGCATCGATTATCTTTCACACATCTTTAGATATTATTGCAGTGATTTATAAATCAAAACCAGTCGATGGTTCTTCACGTACTTATTATATTCAAATTTCCGAATTAGGTAGTGATATGACAAAAATACCACAACGCACATTTACAATAGAACCACCTACATCATACGAAAGTTTACTGAGGCGTGATTTTACAGAAAAAGAATTTCTGTTTTACTTTCATCCACAACTTCCAATTTTCGCAGTTATTTTAAAAAGCGACGACGGATATAATAAATTAAATGTGAAAATGTTTAATATTGATATGTCATTAGTTTCTCCTCTCCCTCCTATAGAAGAAGTGGACGGAGGAGGTCGGAAATATTCAAAGTCGAAATCGAAATCCGGGTTAAAAAAGCGATCGAGGTCGAAAAAAAGAAACCACCGCCATCGTACAATGAAACATCGTCGTAAGCATATGAAATAAAATAAAAAAAAATAAACAAATGATTCTAAAATGACACTTATCTAATGAGATATAAATTTTCAATTATATTGTAAAAGTAGAGTTAGAGCTAGCTCGCATGCAATTTGTTCGGCTTTTTTCTTAATTTTGTGCGTACCTTCTGCGAAAAACACGACGATTTTAGATTCACTTTGCACGATGGAGTGAATGGTTGAAAACGATTTCAGGTCAGAATACTTGTACGCGTTGTGATAATCGGCTTCATAGAATTGTTGACCGAGGCATAAATAGACGCCCATGGTATAACCGGTATCAACTGTGTGTGAAATTTGAAAGTAGTCAGGTGTAGTTTTGAATTCCTTTTGAATTTTAACTTGGAGAATATTTTTATAGTTGTCATCATTTTTAATGAGGCTGACCCAATCGATGTGAGTATTGAATACATTTTCAATAAAGAGTTGCGCCATTTGAAAACCAGGACCGGTAATAAATAAATTACTAAACCATTGATCTTCATCTTTTACACTGATTTTGTTGAAATCGAGAAAGAGGGCGCCGATGAATGCTTCAAAAAGACACCCCAATTTTTTGAGATTGGTACGTGTGTGTTTTTCTTCAGCGTGCTTGGAAATAACGAGCCATTTATGGAGACCCATTTCGTATGCGATTTTTCCGATGGATTCATTTTTTACAATGGCTATTTTTTTTTCCGTCATGAATCCTTCATTTTCTTTAGGAAAACGGCGATAAAGAATATATTTTGTAACGCATTCGAGAACGCCGTCGCCGAGGAATTCGAGACGTTCATTGGATTTTGTTTTTAGAGGCATGCAATTTTCTGGTTTTTCGGCAATGGTTATGTTTTCGCGTAGGTTATCAGCGAGCGGGCGTTTTGTGTATGATTTGTGAACGAATGCGCGCTTATAGAGTTGCATATTGAAGATTTCAGGAGTTGGAATGCCATATTTTTTAAGAATAGATTGAACCTCGCTCAATGTAATCTCGACATTTTGTTCGTTATATGGATTGAACATCATGATTCCATTTTCAGTGTATACGATATCTTCTTCACGTTTTGAGGAACTCATAGTTGTCATGGTTGGTATTGTCACTTTACTATATAAGGTATAAATGTATGTGTATTTAAATCATTTCTCAATATATTAAGCGATATTCAATTTTAGTAAAAAAGAAAATATATGTTACATGCAAATATTAAATATAAGGAATAGAACAAAATAAAACAAAATAAAATAAAACAAAATAAAATAACACAAAATAAAACAAAATAAAACAAAATAAAATAAAATAAAACAAAATAAAATAAAATAAAATATAACAAAACAAAATAAAATAAAATATTTAGACAGTATATAACAAAAAAAAAATAAAATGGTGTTAATGAATGCAGGTAGAGCCGCAAGGTATCAACAGAGTATAACGAACAATAATGCCAAGAGTTACGGGTTAAAGATGGGTGGTCTTAGTCCGCTCGTCGGTAGAGGTCAGTTTGCAAACATTGCTATTCAACAGAATGGTGCTTATTGCAACTGTATTCCTTACGAATTTAAAGCCGGCATTCTTTACATGAAACAGAGAAGCATCTTCCAGAAGAACCAGTCTAGTTCTGGTGGTGTGGGTAGAATGTATACTCAGCCGGGTATCAATAATGCTCTAGGATAAAACAAAAATAATAGATGAAGTAGGCCGGTAAAATAAAAGTAAAGACAATTTAGATAAACACGTAAAATATAAAATAATGATAAATATATATTTAACAATATTTTATAAAATAATCATATCATATAGATACACTCTATAAATTATTAATAAATTAATAAATAAAATTAAATAAAATAAGATAATGCACGAGAACGATCTTCATAAAATAGAAAACTATAATAACATAATTTATGAAAATGAAGATGAAATATACTTGAAATATTCGAATATTATTATTCAATATTTGTTACTTGGAATTGAAAAGATAAAAAACCATAATCCCGAATATATAAAATACATTTTAATAAAAGGAATGTTTACGGTATCGTATGTATTTAAAATGTTACTGATGTATACATGTAATTTACAGTTGACGTATCATCAGTGTCAAAAGTCATATTCTTATTATACGGAGTTTATTGGTCAAATCGGAGATGAGTCCGTTACATATCTACAATTGAATTCAAAAGATGCTGCACTATTTGTTTATAAAAAGACAATATTTGACATTTCGAGTGAATTAAAAAAAAAATATACAGAAAATGATGTAAATGAAAAAAAGAACAAAAATATATCAACAATGATTGACATGTATAACAAATTATTAGAAACGGAAATTGCAGTTTTAAATTCAGACCAATTAAAAAATTCGGAAACTATAGATAAAATATACACGAGTGTCGCGCGCATTAACAGTAAACTTTGTAAATTATATTATTCCTGCGAAAGCCAAAATGATTATAATAATGAATTAAATGACAGCAAGAATGACAAGAGTAATAGTTTAATACACGAGAGTAATATATTCTATAACAAATTAAGCTACATTAAAAGGTTTTGCGACATCATTATTTCAAAAAAAATGTTGATGGATGGTGGAGCTGGAAACGAGACGTATAAGGAATACATGAAAATGATTGAATATTTTATTAAAAAAATTAGAAAAATGAATAATTTGTCTCCCAATTTTGAAATGATTTTAATAAGCAAAAGTTTTTCAGAAGAATTTGAAGAAAAACTAAAATCATGTAGCACGACAAAATTTATAAACTGGTTATTTTAAGGAAATGTAAGAAAATAAATAGATAATATGAAATTATGAAATACGAAATGTTTTTTTTGTCAAGGGTTTAAATATTATTAATAATTGTGCGTGTTCTTAATTTCGGAACATGTTTTTTTATAGTCTCATCATCTGGTTGAATAACACGAGAACATATATCCGAAAATTCTACCCGAAACATCACTTTAATGAAGTTATAAATGTGATGCAAAACATAGTCTTCACATTTTCCAACAATTAAAACGCTGCCGGTTCTAAATATCATAAATGAAATTTCAATATAATCACTCAAATTTGTGGTGGGTTGTTGTCCATTATTGGTTATTGAATCGTCTTCGCCTATATAATAGAAGAATTTGCATTGAATTCCTGGGTACGAACATGAATCATAGTTGCTGTTAATTCGATATTTATATTTGAGTATATTATACAACTTATCTCGATCAATATAAAATCCACAGTTAAAATTAGAGTTTATTAATACCGTTTCACAAGTGTCTTTTTGACATTCAATGTGATCACCAATAACCGACTTTAATGTGCGAATAAGAATATGAATGACATTTTGTAGTGAATCGTTGTGTTGAATGCCCGGTATTTCAAGTTTTCCAGTATTAAACACTTTAATATGCATTTCTTTGAATATGCGTGCTTCTGGTGGTGAGTTTTCATCTTCGACGCGAACAATGAGAACAAAACAATTGAAGAATGCGCGTTTTTTTTTACATCTGCAATTTAGAATATCCTTTTTAGAAAGGCCAATATTTATTTTACGATGGTCTTTAAACTTAATTCTTCCATCTGGATTATCAATGTGTTCAATAATTTGTGTTTCGATGAAATTTTCATTTTTATCGAATTCTATTTTTGTTTGTGTTTCGATTTCTTCGACTTCTTCTCGTGTTGTGCATGAGAACTTTATTTGTTTTTTTATAATTCCGCTACACTGGGACGCATACGGCATAACAGGAATATCCCAAAATGTTTTTTTTATGTCGATGGGTGTATTTAAAAATGATATTTTTGTTTTAGTAGATATGTAAATGGGTGAACACGATGGAACTTCGCGTTGTAAAACTTGAGCGGAATGTATTTTGTTGTATTTCTCTTCGTCGTCACTTTTACTTTCACTATCATTTTCATGATTTATCTGATTCCAGATATGTGAGTTGGTAACATCCGTTAATTCGGGATCATCGCCGTCATTGTCATTACTGAATGACTCGTCATTTTTTTTTATCTTTACTCTTTTTTTATTTTTTGTATTGGTTGTGAAATTGGTGGTGGTGAAATTGACTGGATTTGCATCACTATTAGATTTGTTTACAGAATATGTCGTTGTTGTATCATCATCACATTCACATCCCATTAAAAAGTTGTTCCATTCGTTATCAATATTACTAGTATTGGGTGATGACGGTAACGCGCTTCTGTTTGTCATATACACTGTATGCTGGTATGCTTACTATATGCTGACGTAACTTAGCTATGATATTAAAATGTTTTTATATGCATTTTATAATCAATTTTTTATTTATATGATTTTAAGTGATTTTATATGATTTATATAAAAATAAATTGTAATGAAATCAATTTAAAAAGATGTTATAAATAAATAATATAAATCATTTAATTATAACATTTCAGAATGAATTTGAGTAGTCGTTGGTCTATTTTTTCTAAGAATAATAAGGATGTGGGAACAAAGGTAGAAGATGAGCAGGTAGAACAAGTAAGTGAACAACACTTACAGAATGATGATGAAATTGTATTTTCTGCAAATTCTGCAAATCAGGAAGAGGATCAATGCAAACAAGAAGAAGAAAGACAGGATGATGTCAATATAGATGAAACGTTAGTAAATGAATATTTAAAAACACGAACATTGAATAATAGTGATGATAAAAATAGTCATTATAAAGGACTTCACACGGAAGTCGTCCCAACAATGCCGGTACTTTTTATTGAAGAGTTTGTTCCACCGTTGTCGCATTTACGGTCGCATACATCGGCGAGCGTTACAGACTGGCGCGCGTATGTGTATTATGATTCGTGGAGGGGTGTTTATGTTGTAAATGGGACGCGTAGGCGCAGTGATGAATGGGGAACTGGAATAGAAAGAAAATTCCCAGATGTTTGCATGACGTTTAAGTCAAAGAGTTCACTGGCATTTTACTTGCGGCGATCCATGTGTTCTTGGAAACACAGGTTGAGCGTTACCATGTATTCGATGTATCGCAGCGTGATTCACTTGTCGACTACCGGAGCTATGCCGAGTTTTCATAGTATTCATCATTGTCGCAACAAGTTTCGCAGTGAATTGTTTGGATACGATGACTGCCACGTCTCATTGAAAGGTTTTGAGTCATATTTGAAGGTTTTAAAAGATTGTGCGTATGACGGATACTTGTTTCGACCGACTACAACGAGTATGGTATAGTGTTTATTTTCGTTTGTGAAAATCGTTGAATGATAAAAAAAATAATAATAATAATTAATTATTATTATTATAATTATTATTATGTTCTTATTAATTATTATTATTATTATTATTATTATGTTCTTGGTGAAATTACGATCCTTTTTGTAAAATTGTTAAGAATAGGAAGGAATTCTTATAACTATGATACCACTACCGCCTTTGCCAGAATTGCCACCGCCTCCACCGCCCGTTCCATCTGTAGCATTGCCACCACCACTACCACTATTACCACCACTGCCGCCACCACCTATACCGCCAGAACCACCACTTGTACCGCCACCACCACCACCACCGCCAGCATATGCGACACTACTACCAGTAATCGTAGAACTAGTCCCACTTCCACCATTTCCACTATTTTCACCATTTAATCCAGAAGCACTAGCACCACCGCCGCCTCCTCCTGTAACAATACCTGTAAAACCTCCATTTCCTCCATTATTCCCTTGACCTTGAATGCCAACTCCTCCACTGCCACCACCCACGTCTTGATTTCCACCACCACCACCGCCACCACTACCACCATCATATCCTCGACTTCCTCCTCCTCCTCCTCCTCCTCCTCCCTTAGCAGTGATCGTTCCAGTTGCAACTTGAATATAACTATCAGCACCATTAGAACCATTATCACCAGTACCAGAAGCGCCACCATTACCTCCCCCGCCAACTTGCAATAAATAAGAGGTTAGTGAATTTATAGTACTTCCCGATCCTGGATAATAATTAGTAAAAAACCCACCAGCACCGCCACCGCCGCCACTCCCACCTTCATCGCTGGTACTACCACCGCCACCACCACCGCCAACAAGTAAATAAGTAATGGAAAAACTTTTTTGTGAAATAAAACTACCAGAATTACCAGAAGTATTAAATGTATAAATAGTAAAACCATCAACCTTTGGGTTAGTAATGATTACATTATCTTTATCAACATATGTCACGTTGTAAGTAGATACTGAAGGTGTTGGTCCTGTGGGTCCTGTAAATCCATAAATAATGAGATTATTTTGCGTAATGTATGGTTGGTAATTATTCCACCCAGAAGAAGAAATAATGTTGGGTTGATAAAATTGTAACTGCGATGAATCAACAAGAAAACAGAATTGACCTATAAAATTACCTGTATTACCGCGTTCACTTTCATTTTGGAATATTGAAATGTAAGTTCCTTTTGTATACATGAGTTTATTGTTGGATGTATCATAACTTACGACATTTTCCGTTGGACCAGTTTGACCCGTTATGCCTAACCCGGATGGACCAGTAGGACCCGTTGCACCTGTTACTCCTGTTGCTCCTGTTGCGCCCGTATCTCCTATGCCAGTTGCACCTGTTGCGCCTGTTGGTCCAGTTACACCTGTTGCTCCTAAACCCGTTGCGCCAGTAGCGCCTAAACCCGTTGCTCCAGTTACGCCTGTTGGTCCAGTTACACCAGTAGCGCCTAAACCTGTTGGACCTATAGCGCCAGTTGCGCCTGTTTGACCTCTTGCGCCAGTTACACCAGTAGCGCCTAAACCAGTTGCGCCGGTTGCGCCAGTTTGACCTCTTGCGCCAGTTGCGCCGGTTGCGCCGGTTGCGCCAGTTGCGCCAGTTGCGCCAGTTGCGCCAGTTGCGCCAGTTGCGCCAGTCGCACCAGTTGCACCCGTGGGTCCAGTGGGTCCCCAAATTGTCGAGGATTTAATATCGGACCATGGTCCAGATCCAATTCCATTTGTGTACACTGCCTTTATGCGAAAGTAGTATTGTGTTCTTGGAATAAGACCAATTACTTGATAACTCGTAGTAGTTGGAGGAATATTATTAGCAGGGATATTTCCGTTACAATAAAACCATCTATCTAAATCGGTTGATTGTTGTAGCTCATAATGGTCAATAGAATATGGCGGAGAAGCCGAAGGAGGCACAAATGCAGGAAGCCATTTTACGATCGTAGAAGTGGTTGTCATCGTATAACTTATTTTTATTTATTTTATGTATTTATTTATAAAATAAAAATACCTTTTAAATAAATATTGTATTAAAATAAATATTTTGTAAAAAAATATGGGTTTTAAATGATATATTTATATGGTCCATCTCCACCGACATGAGTAGAACTCTTATCGCATTCAACACGAATGTTTCCACGTTTACCGTGAACCAACCAGTTGAATCGACCATTTTCACCATAAACCGTGAATGTGTTTGTTTTCAAGTTCACTTCGCTTGCACTGAATACTTTTACTTTACCGTCGTAAATGTGTGTGATTTGAACGGTTGCATCATTACCATCTTTGCACAATGTTCCAAAATAGTCTGGAAGGCAAATTTCTACAAACTCGCCATTCACAATTTCTCCTTTTCCTCGATAATACACGCCGGCTTCCGGTCCTTCTAAACAAGCGTGAACCAAATACTTGTTTTCGGGATCAGATGGGTGGTCAATTACAAACGTTTTTGAACTATAATAAATTTCATGACTACCGGAATCATAATGTAAAATGGCACTATCAGTAGTGCTATTTGTTCCTCGAACAGGTCGCACATAAAATGAATCAGCTTGTACACTATTTAAAGCCGTACTGTTGTATGCATTTAGTATAATTGTACCAGTGTGTTGGTTAGTTTCGCCAGCACGACTACCAATTGCGATTGAAAAATCTGCTTGACCTTGGTTACCAGCATTAGTACCGATTGCGATAGAATTTCGCCCTTGACCTGTTGATCCAGAACCGTAACCAATCGCCAGAGAGAATATACCTTGGCCTGTAGTACCAGCATATTGACCAATTGCGACTGAACCTTCGCCTTGATTCGTTTCACCAGCATTCGTGCCAACCGCTATTGAAGACTGTCCTTGACCCAAATAACCAGCATATAAACCAATCGCTATTGCATTATCGCTTTGACCACCGGTTGTAAAGATTCCACTATCATCATCATAATCACAACCTGAGCCTGCACCGGCACCAATTGCTATCGCAGAAACACCTTGAGCGAATGAACCGGCAAGTTGACCAATTGCAACCGCACCATCACCCTGACGTCCAGTTGCTCCGTCACCACCAGTGAGTCCTGTCGCTCCACGAATAAGTAAAGTAGGATAATAACCGCCGCCTGCACCTGCACCAATGGCAATTCCAGAATCATCTTGTCGAATCGCGCCTGCAAATAATCCAATGGAGATTGAACCATCTCCAAAATCTCCTGTTTCGCCAGTATTGCCCTGACCTGCTTGATATCCAATTGCAACACATCCTAGGGGTTGTGAATACTGTCCCGCTTGATACCCAATTGCAATTGCACTACACAAATCACTATCTCCTTGTCCAGTGTACCCGGCTTGATACCCAATTGCAATAGATCCGTATGTTTGATTATAGCATCCAGCTTGGTTGC